>Ga0209138_1000032_pt1 | contig 144808 bp, 102 predicted proteins | sample SaaInl3SG_22_DNA_FD_184645 | JGI IMG/M metagenome (GOLD analysis project Ga0209138, IMG submission 184645) | Marine microbial communities from expanding oxygen minimum zones in the Saanich Inlet - ESP_153SG_22_DNA (SPAdes) (version 2) | ecosystem: Environmental > Aquatic > Marine > Intertidal...
GCGGGTTCAAATCCCGTCTTTCGCTCTTTTTTAGTCCAAGCTGAAGTGGTGGAATTGGTAGACACGTTGGACTTAAAATCCAATGAGCAGTAATGTTCGTGCGGGTTCAAGTCCCGCCTTCAGTACAAAACCCGCAACCTAGGTTGCGGGTTTTTTGTTTCAATTTTGTAACACTTTTATCTGCGTCATATAATACCTGTAACTTTTATAACAGGTATTTTAAAAATATTTGCCAGAAATTAGATTTGGATTAATTTCTCTAGAAAATATTATCATATTCTATTTATAGTTTTATATCAATAGCCTGAAGTACCATTAAATTTTGCATGAACACAGGTAATGGTTAGTTGCCCATAACCGTCTAATTGGCCTCTCAGATTCCATGTTGGTACGGGATTGTATTGAGAGTCTCCACTACTCCCTGAGGGGGTAATATAAAACTCAAAATTTTTGTAATTCCCTCCTAAGGCGATACTACCACTCATTTCACTAGTAAAGCCGTCATTCCAAATAGGTGTAAAACGGTCGTTATAACCTCCATCATCACCAATTCCATAAGTCATTCCTGTTTTTTGAATGAAGCGTTCTGTGGGGGTGTATTCGCCATTACTTCCACCGCTACGAATGACTCCTGAAACAAACCAGTTTGGGTGAATTTCAGAAGTAGAAGATTGCTTAACTTGAATAGTATTGTGTGTGCTATTCCATGAAAACCTTAAAACACCGAGCTCAAACAAAAGGACATCTACTCCAGGGTTTGTTTTTACTTGAGCGGCTTTTATTTCATATGTTTTTAAATTGTCTATTTGTGCTTGCAAGTTGGTTTCTAAGGCATCAACTTCCGTTTGTGTGTAAGTAGTAGGTTTATCAGTCAAATCAGTATAACTTCCACTAAACAAAGCGGTGTTACCTTCAAGGGCAGTACCTTCGGATGTTCCAAAGCCAGGAAAATTAACCTTTGCATTGTTTGTTGTAATATCACTAGCTTGCTGTGTTGTTATGGTGGTGGGTGTATTAGTTAGGTCAGTGTAGCTTCCACTAAAAGAATTTACATTACTATCCACATAGTTCTTTGTTGCTGCATCTTGTGCATCTGTTGGATCTGCTACATTTTTAATTTGGTTGTTTTCAGCACTTACGGTGCCATTCATTAATATATCTGCAGGTAGAGTTAGTCCGTTTCCTGCTACAAAGTAAGGGTTTGCATTGCTCCCGTGGAGGTTGATTGTATGGTTGGAGTTGCTGGAGTCTTTAAAAGCATCGGCTTCGTTAGATACATTCAAAAGAAGTTCTGTTCCAGAAATATTTTCTAAATCTTGAAAAAGGGGATTGAAATCTGATGTATATACAGCAGTGCCTTTAACATACCTAATTTTTGAAATCCAACCATCAATTGAACAAGTCCAACCGGGATTTGTTCCTATCTTAATAATATTTGTATCCATAAATTTTCCTCCAGAACAAGATTTTGATGCAGATAATTGTCCGTCAACATACCAATTTAGGGTTTCGCCTACTCTAACTAGTGCAATGTGTTTCCAATTACCAACCCAATCTGAGGCGGTGTAGTTGAATGATAAGTCTCCACATCCCATTCTGAGTTGTGGTTTTCCCTGAGATTGTATGGCTAACCAAAAATTACTTTGATTGTATGATAGAATTCCTGCCTTGTACCCAGCATATCCACCTGTGTCCCAAGCATCTATTTTAATCCACATTTCGAAAGTAAAATCACCTGTTTCATAAAACGCCCCGTCTGAATTATCAATAGATAGATAATTTGATTCTATATCCGCAAGGCGAATACTGTTTTGAGCTAGCGTTAAAGTTGTAATAGACAGTAAAAGGATTATCAAATTATTTTTCATTGTTTAATGATTTTAAAGGATTGTGTTTTGTTGTTTTGTGCAGTGACTTGAAGGATATAGGATCCGATAGGGATATTACCAAGATCTATTTGCTTTTGATTTGTGGTTATAATTTTTCGTCCTGTTAGATCAAAGAGTTCAGCCTGCAAAATGTTTTCTCCTTGAATATAGATTCGGTTTGCTGTTGGGTTTGGATATACAAAGATTCCAGCGTCTAGGGGATAGACGTCTTCAATCGTAAGGGTAGCATCTGCAGCGCTTGCTGTAACAGCTTTAAAGGATACGGCTTCGTTAAAGGTATAGCTAACAGTATTGTTTACCTCATTTACAGTTCCCTGAAAGGAAGTCCAAGAGTCATCATCTGCTTGTAGCTCAAGCACAAGATCACCTTCAGCAATGCCATTGAGCTCTTCTTCAAGATAAGAGAACGTCAGTGTGCCTGTAAAGCCAGAAAGTAGAGCACTTGAACTATACACACGGGATACACTACTGTTGTCTGCTTCAATAATTGGGGTATCAGAACGTGAAACGGCATTTTCACCAGATATGACATAGGTGTCAGCAGGTGAAACTTCCAGACCACCAAAGGCAACAGAACTGCTCGAAGCAATGGATATAGATGACCCAGAATTGACTGTTAATATTTGACTAAATAAAAAGGGAGTAATAAAAACCCCGAAAAGGAGGAGTAACGTATTTTTCATTTTCAAAGATATAAAATAAAACACCAATACTGCAGCTATTGTTTTAAAACAGCGCCATAAATGACACAAATACAGATGTTTTTGAAATAAGATTTGGGTTTTATTTGAATAAAAGCATTCATTTTATGCTGCTCATCAAATATTAGTCTACTTTTGTAGCTTCTTATGAAAGACTTTTCTTTATTGGGCATTCAGCCCATGCTTCTTGAAGCCGTTGAGGCTTTAGGTTTTAAATCCCCAACCGAAGTTCAACAACAAGCGATTCCAATTTTATTGGAAAAGGAAACAGATATTGTTGTTTTGGCACAAACAGGAACTGGTAAAACAGCTGCTTTTGGACTTCCTATGCTGCAACAAATCGATACAAGTAGCAGGGCTACTCAAGGACTTGTTATTGCGCCCACGCGAGAGCTTTGTGTGCAAATCAGCAAAGAATTAATTAAATACGCATCAAAATTAAAAGGCCTACATATTGTGCCTATTTATGGAGGTGCAAGTATTAGTGATCAAGCAAAATCTGTAAAAAAAGGTGCTCAAGTATTGGTGGCAACACCTGGCCGTATGCAAGATATGATGCGCCGAAAGATGATTGATATTTCAGCGGTTTCCTATTGTGTTCTTGACGAGGCAGATGAAATGTTGAACATGGGCTTTAAAGAAGACATCACCAATATTTTGTCGCATACTCCTAACGATAAGCAAACGTGGTTGTTTTCTGCAACGATGCCTAAAGAAGTGGCACGTATTGCCAAAGAGTTTATGCACAATCCTATTGAAATTACAGTGGGTACAAAAAATGCAGCCTCTACCAATATCAAGCACGAATACTATATTGTAGCTGGGCGGGAGCGTTATAATGCTTTAAAGCGCCTTTCAGACACCCACCCAGATATTTATTCTATTGTTTTTTGTAGAACCAAGCGCGACACTCAGCGCGTGGCGGAAAAGCTTATTGAAGATGGCTATAACGCAGGGGCTTTACATGGCGATTTAAGCCAAAACCAACGTGATTTGGTCATGAAGGCTTTTCGCGCTAAGCAAATACAAACTCTTGTGGCTACCGATGTGGCGGCCAGAGGAATTGATGTAGATAACATTTCGCATGTGATTCACTATCAACTTCCAGATGAAATCGAAACCTATACGCACCGTAGCGGAAGAACAGGTCGTGCCAACAGTCTGGGTACTTCCATGATTATTTTGACTAAAGGCGAAATTGGAAAAATTCGTGCTATTGAACGGATTATAAACGCTAAAATTTCTTCAGAAAATCTTCCAGATGTAACTGCAATTCTGCATCAACAATTACAGTTTTTAGCACAAAAAATTAAGCAAACAGAGGTAAACCCTGAGATAGACGCCTATTTGACCGATGTAAATGAAATTCTTTCTGATTTTTCTAAAGAGGAGCTGGTACAACGATTAATGTCGGTTGAGTTTACACGCTTACATACCTATTATCAAAAAAGCGCCAACAACGTAACCCCTCAAGACTCAAGTGATAATAGGTCTAAAAAAGAAAAGGTAAAAGACACACGTTATTCTATAAATTTAGGTTCTCGTGACGATTATGATTGGAAATCGCTAAAAGAATTTTTGCAAGACTTTTTATCGCTAAGCCCAGGAGATATTTATCACGTAGATGTGATGGATAATTTGGCGTACTTTAATACGGCTAATGATAAAAAAGACATGGTTTTATCTCAGTTTGAAAACTATGCCATAGACGGCCGCACGATAAACGTTCGTGTAACAGAAAAACGAGGCCAACACCTGCAAAATGAGCGTGGTTTTTCTCGTGGTAAAGGCAAAAGAGGTGGTGGTGGCAGCTATGGCAAACGCAAACAAGGAGGCGATTCGTTCCGCTTTAAGAAAAGTGGGAATAAAAAAAGGAGAGGACGTTAATAGACTGTTCTTTTGTCATAAGTAAAATGCAATCGTAACATTACAATCAATAATACTTGTTATTGACACATTAACTCTTCCTTTTTCAATTTTAAAATTGCAGAAATAGAAGTTTTGTACTTCTCTAACTACTTGTTATCACGAGTTTTATTTGGAGTTTTAATTTTTTTTTCATACATTTAGAATGTGAATTTTAGTATTCACAATATTTGTGACCCGTGTGGACTGGGTTTTATAATATAGTCGCGGGTGGAGAGAACGCACCCGGATCAATCGTTACGATAAGTTTAACGCAAAAATTTGAGAAATCATGAGCGATAAAATTATAGTAGCTTTAGCTCACAACCAAGGACATGCTGCAGCTATGCTTGCAGATGAAACAAAATAAACCCCGAGTTTATTTGAAGATGAAAACGGCTTTTAAAAAAAGCCGTTTTTTTTTGCCCCTTCTTTAAGCAAAAAAATGTAATCTTTTGAAATATGTGGCATAACATTTTTATTTATATATTTGGAAAACCAAACTGGTTAACCAATTAAACAAATCTTTGAAAAATGATAACAACAAAAGGAATCCTCCGTGTATTTATATTAATTTTTGTTCTGCACTTACAGGGGTGCACTGAAAATAGTAAGCCAGCGCACATAGCAAGTAAGGTCATCCCTTTTTTCCAGCATTGGAATTTAATTTTAGGAGATGGCTCAAATGCGGGTGTAGCAATTGATTTTGAAAAAAAGGACTTTTTTTACGCTACAAGTGATGGTGAGGAAAAATGGGTTGTTTTCAAAACACCCAACGCTGGGAATACCCATGGTACTTCGAACAATACAAGAACTGAACTAGCGCAGCTAAAAAAGTGGTCGCCACTAACCGATGCAAAATTGGATGCGACACTAAAAGTAATGAATGTAGCAAGTACAGGCGATGCGAGGGTAGCAGCAAGTTACTCAGTAGTAGTCGGCCAGATTCACAGTGCAGATGGGCACGAGAATGAACCGCTAAAGATATTTTATAAAAAATTCCCTGGGCATACAAAAGGATCGGTTTTTTGGAATTATGAAATCAATACAGCGGGTGAAGACAATTCAAAAAGGTGGGATTATTCTTATCCTATTTGGGGCTATGACTTTTCTGTTGTTGGAACAGACAAAGACACCTTTCCACAAGAACCTGAAGAGGGCATCGCTATAGGAGAAGAGTTTAGTTATCAAGTAGAAGTGAAAGAAGGGACGATGTACCTCACATTTACAAGTAAAGGACATCCGACAAAAACCTTTACTAAAAACCTGATTGATTCTGAATATAAGACCGAAGCCGATATTCCGATACAGGTTCAGGAATTATTTCTCCCTATTGGTCAAGATGGTGTTGAACGTAAAAATGCATACGCTGATGAAGGTTTGTTTTTTAAATTGGGGAGTTATAATCAAACCAATGGGAAAAGTCCTCAAGTGAACAGAGTGTGGTGTTCTGGCGCAGAAACCCATGAAGGAGATCTTCAAAAACAATATGCAGATGGAAACTACGCTGAAGTCTGGTTCAAATCAGCCCATATCGAAATCAGTGACCAAGCCATTTCAAATGAAGGCTATTTTTCAGCAAATGATGGTTTGAGTAAAAAAACCGTTTACCCTAGTCAAGTCATTCCTTTCATGGACAAGTTTAAAATTTTGATGGGAGACGGTTCAGCAGAAGATAATCTAGTAGACTTTGAAGACAAAGACTTTTTCTACACCATGATTGACGGAACAAGACGTTGGGTTGTTTACAAAACGCCAAATTCTGGTGTTACATCTCCGAACTCCAGTAACACAAGAACAGAGCTACACGAAAAAAGAGAATGGATTCCAGAAGAGGGCGGAAAGCTAACAGGCACCTGTAAAGTAATGCATGTCTCTACTACAGGTGACGCTAGAGTTGCCGCTTCATTCTCGACCGTAGTAGGACAAATTCACAGTGGAGAAGGCCATGAAAATGAGCCGTTTAAATTATTCTATAAAAAATTCCCAGGGCATACAAAAGGATCGGTTTTTTGGAATTATGAAATCAACACTGCTGGAGAGGATAATGCAGGAAGATGGGACTTCTCAACCGCCATTTGGGGTCATGATATGGCAGTCGTAGGACCAACAAAAGATGAGTATCCTGCGGAACCTGAAGATGGTATTAAATTAGGAGAAGAATTCAGCTATGAGGTAAATGTTTATAAAGGAATCATGTACTTAACCTTTAAAAGTCCAAACCACGAAACAAAGACCTTCACAAAAAATCTTATTTTGTCTGAGTATGTAAACAAATCTGATTTGCCAGCACAAGTAAAGAAACTATTTGTGCCCATAGGGCAGGACGGTACAGAACGTGTCACTGCTTATAGCGGAGAGTTAAATTATTTTAAACAAGGTGCTTATAACCAGACCAACGGAAAAAGTCCTGAAACAAATATGGTATGGTGTGGAGGTGCAGAAACCTATGGAGGTGATATCGCTAAACAATATGAAAACGGAAGCTATACAGAAGTTTGGTTTAGAGAAGCAACAGTAGGACCAAGTACACCCCCAAAAATAAATTAAAGCAATCTTAAAAGAATAATATAATCACAATAAAAATGAAATCATTCGGATCAAGCAAGGAATTTAATTTCGGGAATGATATCCCGTGGGATGAAGTAGGCGAAGGCGTGCGCAGACAAATTATGGCATATGACGATAGCATTATGCTCGTAAATGTGGAGTTTAAAAAGGGTGGTATTGGTCAAATGCACAAGCATTATCATGCACAAGTCACGCAAGTGGTAAGTGGTTCTTTTAAAGTTACCATTGGCGATGACACCAAAGTATTAAATGGCGGTGATGCATTCTATATTCCGCCTAATATAATGCACGGTGCCATTTGTCTTGAAGATGGTGTACTTATCGATGTGTTCAGTCCCATACGAGAAGACTTCATGGAATAATAAAATTTTCATCATTTTTTTAGGAAATCATCAAAATTTTATTATTTTTGGAAAACCAAAGTGGTTAACCAAAATGGTAAACCAATAAATTTGGTGCGACAAAAAAAAGGATAGACGCACATCTATCCTTTTAAAACAAACTTCTAAGAGGGAAGTAAGTATGCCGCTAAAGAATAGCAGCATAACAAAGATACAAACTTTAGTATTATGCTAATAGTTCTCTTTGTGTTGCTCTTTTTCTTACGTGGCTTAAGTAAAACAAAAACTAACACATATGAAAAAAAGCAATTTTTTAATTCTTTTGGCACTTTTTGCCACAACGCTTTTGAGTGCACAGAGTGTGCTCACAGGTACTGTAAGTGAATCTAACGGTCAAACTATTCCCGGTGCAAATGTATTGGTGCAGGGTACCAATAATGGTACGACTACAGATTTTGATGGAAAGTTTTCCATCTCAGTATCATCGGGTGATGTACTTACGGTTTCTTATTTGGGTTTTGCTACCCAAAGTATTACCATTTCCAATCAAACAACACTTAATGTTGTTCTAGAAACAAGTTCTTCTGAACTTGATGAAGTCGTTGTTGTTGGGTATGGTACTCAGTTAAAATCTAATTTAACTGGTGCTATTTCTAAGGTAACTAACGAAGACTTAGACCAAATCGCAGTTGCTCGTGTTGACGATGCACTAGTTGGCCAGGTATCTGGGGTTAATATTCAAGCCACAGAAGGTGAAGCAGGTTCTGCTCCTACTATACGTATTCGTGGAGTTGGTTCGATTAATGGTAACTTAGATCCACTTATCGTTGTTGATGGGATGGTTGTTGATAATGATTATCTCGGGTCTTTAGATATGAACGATATCGCATCTTTTGAAATTCTGAAAGATGCAGCTTCAACAGCAATCTACGGTTCGCGCGGTTCAAAAGGGGTTATAATGGTAACAACCAAAGTAGGTAAAGAGGGTAAAACTAAATTTCGCTACAATGCCTTCACTGGCTTTAAGGAAGCGCACCAAAGTGATGCATATTACTTTACAACCGCTGAAAATGCTGAAATGGAGCGTGCCGCTACGGGTTCTATTCAGGAGAAAACACAATATAAATTACTTTTAGCTCAAGCTGGGGGTGATACAAACTGGCAAGACGTTATTTTTGATGGTGGTATAATCAACAGTCATTCATTGAGTGTAACTGGTGGAAGTCAAAGAACTAAATTTAGTACTGCTTTAAGTTATTTACATGACGAAGGTGTTTTACTTACTGATGATTATAAGAAGTACAATATTAAACTTAAGGTAGACAGTAAAATAAATGATAAACTATCTTTTGGTTTAAGTCTTACGCCATCTTACACAGAACGTCAACGTTTTGATGGTTCTGCGCATGATATTTTGCGTCAACCCTCTTGGTTACCATTATATCTAGACGAGAATACAATCCAGTTTGTAAACCGCACACGCGACAATGGGAAGTATGCCAATGCACAAATTGGGGACTATGCTATTCAGCGCATGTTCGATGATTTTGATTTGGCTAATGGTGTACCCATGGCTAATGGAGCAAGTGGTTTGGATATTTCCAACACCTCTAATACCAACCCGGCGGCAAAAGTACTTGAAAGTGATCGTGGAGATAAAAAGCTAAAAGCTTTTGGTAATGCGTACTTTAAAGTCCAGTTTAGTGACAATCTAACACTTAGAACAAGTGTTGGTGGAGACTTCCAGAACACTGCATACCACAGATGGAGAGGGGTAGAGCACAACCGTAATGGTGCCTCTGCTGCTTATTTAGAGTTGCAAGACACCAACCGTATTCACATGGTTACAGAAACGTATTTCACGTATAACAACACCTTTGGTAATCACGATATTAATGCGGTATTGGGTACCGGTGCTGAATCTTGGAAAACTGAATATAACCAATCCAGAGGTGCCGGATATACTTCTGATTTAATACAAACTCTGGCTGCAGCAGATCCGCTAACAGTAACAGCTTCTTCAATGGCTTATGAATCAAGGTTGCTATCATATTTTGCGCGTGTTAATTATACTTATGCGAACAAGTATTTAGCTTCTTTAAGTTTGCGTCGTGATGGTTATTCTGTGTTTGGGTCCAATCAAAAATATGGAGATTTTCCTGCAGCTTCTTTAGGTTGGAAAGTCCATGAAGAAGATTTTTTACGTGACAGTGAGGTAGTAAATACCTTAAAGCTTCGTGTGAGTTATGGTATTACAGGAAATCCAGGGGTTGATACGGGAGATGACCAGGTTGATAATTATCCGTATTTAGCACTTCTTGCTTCTAGTAATGCGGTAATAGACGGTTCAACGGTAACAGGATTTAATTCTTTAAATATTGCTAACCCTGATCTAAGCTGGGAACGTTCTATTGAAATAAATCCAGGTATTGACTTTGGGTTATTTAATAATTTGATAACAGGTTCTGTAGATTATTACAAAAGAGAAAGTGATCAGTTATTACTTTATAACCCGATTTCAGCAACAACGGGCTTTAATAACGCCCTGATTAATATTGGTAAAGTAGAAAATAAGGGTATTGAAGTAGAGCTTCGCTCTCGCAATATTTCGACTGAAAATTTCCGCTGGTCTTCTACATTTATTGCATCACACAACAAAAATACTTTGTTGGATTTTGCTGACGCAGATGGTCAAATTCAAAATGTTGATTCCAAGCGTGCTGCAGAATGGATTAATCAAGTTGGAAATCCCATATCATCTTTCTATGGTTGGGTTGTAGACAAAGAAATTCCCAAAGAATATCTTAAAAATGCATGGCATCCTATTGGTGCACAAGCACAAGATGTATATGTACGTGACCTAAATGGAGATGGACTTATTGATGATGATGACAAAACCATTTTAGGAAGTCCATACCCAGACTTAGTTTGGAGTTTTGGAAATGATTTTAAAATAGGAAATGTAGATTTAAGTTTCTTATTCCAGGGTAGCCATGGTGCTGAGGTTCGTAACATGGGTGATCAGTATATATTTAATCACTTTAATAGCGGACAAGATTTCGACACATCAATTACACCCGACCAACAATTTATTAAACAAAAAATCTTTACAAATTCAATCGTTCAAGACGCATCTTACATTGCGCTTCGTAATGTAAATATTGGATATACTTTTGGTGATGATGTTACTTCAAAAGCAGGTTTGTCAAAAGCTAGAATTTACCTGGCTGGTCAAAACTTGATGTATCTAAAGGCTGATGGATATACAGGGTTTAACCCGGAGTCAATAAACAACACAAGTTCAACAACCTACGGTTATCAACGTGCAGGTTCTCCTGTTTTTAGTACGGTTTCTTTGGGTGTAAATCTTGAATTTTAATTAATTAAAAAACATTATTATGAAATATTTAAAATGCACTTTATTATTAGCGCTGACGGCTTTTGTAGCCTCATGTGAAGACGATTTTCTTGAGCCTGCGCCTACGTCAGTTATATCTAGCGCAAACTATTATACGACACCTGAACAAGTAGAGTCAGCCGTTTTTAACATTTATGATGCTATTCAGGGTGTAAATTCAACAAGCTCTAACGATAATCATGCACTACAGTATGAGTTTTACTTAACCGAAATGCGTAGTGATAACACACGTACTAAGGCAAGTGAAGGAGAAGCAGCACAGTTCGAAAATTATACCATTGAGGCAACCAACGGAATTGTAGCAGACTATTACCAGAGCTACTACAATGTTATTTACCGTGCTAATGTGGCCCTTGAAAACTTGAATGCTGCAGGAAGTATGGCTGGTAAGCTTGAAGCTGAAGCTAAGTTTTTACGTGCTTATGCATATTACAACTTGGTGAATCTTTTTGGTGATATTCCGCTTGTAAAGAACACTATATCTCCCGAGGATAAGGATACAGCGTTTACACGCAAAGCAGTTTCCGAAGTACATCAACTGATTATTGATGATTTAAACACAGCTATAGCAGGGTTAGATAACAGTAGTCGCTTTAGAGCTTCTAAAGCAGCAGCCCAAACACTTATGGCGAAAGTTCAACTGAAACTTGGAAACCACCTAGAGGCGCAACAGCTTTGTGAGGCTATTGTAGGATCTGGGGATTATGCATTACAAGCAAATTTTAAGGATATCTTTTTTAACGAGGGGAATAATGAAATCATTTTTGCTATTGGTTATTTACCCGATTCAACAGAGAGTCAACTCTTTTCAGCCGAATGGCTCAATGCTGTGGGTAGAACTACAGGTGTAAACTATGTTACCAATGATGCCAAAGCAGCTTTAGATGCTATGGGTGGAGATCGTACCATGTACTCTTATAGAGTTGACACTGGTCAAATAACACAACATCAAGTGGTGAAATATATCCCAGATGGAGATGCTGCTTTAGGAATTACCGCCACCTCTAGTGACCCAAGAAAAGCCGGAAACGATTGGATAGTATTGCGTTATGCCGACGTGCTGTTATTGCACGTAGAGTCTATTTTAGCTGGTCAGGCTTCCACTTCAAGTGCAGCGGCACTTAGCTCTTTTAATGCGGTGCGCAATCGTGCCGGGTTAGCCAATGACGCAGATGGAACTATTACAAAGCAAGAACTTATGGACGAGCGCCGTGTAGAACTTGCGTTTGAAAATCATCGCTTGTTTGACCTAATTCGTATGGGTGAAGCAGAGAATGTACTAGGCGCATTTGCCACTTCTGTAGGTGCGAGTTTCACCTCTTCTGATATATTATTGCCGATCCCACAGCGTGAGATTAACTTAAGTGGTGGGTCTATGCAGCAAAATCCTGGATACTAACAGCAGCAAGTTAAAAATATAAAAAATGAAAAAAATGATGAATTTTAAGTTAAAAGATGCAATAAAGCTTCACTTGGTGATTGCCGTAAGCGTCTCAATAGGACTATTTACTTCTTGTGAAGATGAAATATATCCCGAAGCAGGGTCGGTAAATGATAAAACACCTCCTTCTGCTGCTTTTAGCGCAAGTCAAGGAGAAGGTTTTAATGATGAATGGAAAACGTATTCTTTTTCGAATCAGTCATCAAGTGCCACTGATTTTAGCTGGGATTTTGGTGATGGAAATACTTCCACAGATTTTGAACCCCAAAACGTTTATCCTGGAGAAGGAACTTTTACTATCTCCCTTACAGCATCTGATAAATTAGGAGTTTCTAGTACTTTTACAGAGAATATTGTAATTGTTGAGCCTGTGGCTCCATCGGCAGTTGTGCCACCAATTTTAGAGGCAAGTTTTGAGGACAACTCACTTCCTGACGGTTCAGGAGATGGTCGTGATTCATGGCGACTATCAGGTGCAGGCGTAATTCAAATTACTTCTTCTCCTGTATATGAAGGAAGTCAAGCAGCAAAATTCCCCTCTGCTGGGGATAGAGCTGCATATCAAGCGTTAGACGTTACGCCTAACTCAGATTATACATTAACATACTATTACACCATGAAAACAAGTCCGAGTGGTGGTAATGTGACAGTTTGGATACTTCCAGGTGAAGTTTCTGAGTTCTCTGCCATAGATACTTCGCAAGCAATTGCAAGTTTTGCAGGCACCGATCAATCTAGCTCTAACGATTACGTTAAAGTTGATTTGTCTTTCAATACTGGTGCAAATGATAAAGTTGCGATTTTCATTACCAATAATTTGGTAGAGTCAAGAGTGGATTCAATGTCAATAACAGCAGACTAAAATTCCAAAAAAGAAGCAAATACATAATGATGCTTAGATTATCACTGTCTATTTCGTTTTTATTTGCTTCTTTTTTTACTGTCTATGCTCAAGAAAATCTCATAGACATAGAAACATCTAAAGATATATCCAGATTAGAAAAGAAAAAGCAGCGTAAAAAGAGAAAAGCTAAACTGCCAAAAATAGACCTTACAAATTGGTCGGTTACTGTTCCAGCTCAACGCGAAAATGGTAAAACACTTGTTGTGGAACCACCAGAAATTTTGAATTACGCCACGAATCAAGAGCTTAGACCTTACATGTACACGGATTCTCTCAGAGGAGCTATTGTTTTTTATGCCAAGCCTACCGAAGCTACTACGCCTAACTCCAAATATTCAAGATCAGAGTTACGTGAGCAAATGGTACCTGGAGATAATAACGTCAACTGGACATTTGAACAAGGTGCGGTAATGAAGGGAAAACTTTCCGTGGATAAGGTTTCTAAAGATGCATCTGGAGAATTTCATCGCGTGATTATCATGCAAATTCATGGCCGACTGAACGATGAACAACGTGACTTGATTGGGCAAAAAGACAACAATGCACCCCCGATGCTCAAAATTTATTGGGACAAAGGAAAAATAAGAGTAAAAACAAAATACCTAAAAAGTATTAACACCCCTTATAAAGAAATGCTTGATAAAGATGCTTGGGGAGATGATGAAGGGTTTAACTTTGAACAAGAAGTTGGTTTTCGCAAGTTTACGCTTGAAGTTCGTGTGAGCAAAGGTAAAATGGTTGTGGTTTTGAACAATTCGGAATACAAAGTTTACGAAGGAATTCATATGGAAAAATGGGGTGTTTTTGAAAATTATTTTAAAGCAGGCAACTATTTCCAAACACGTGATGAGGGTGCCTATGCACAAGTCAGCTACTTTGATTTAACCGTTTCACATTAATTGAGGTTTTTAATTTAATGCAAGTGTCATTTTTAGTTCATGTATTCGTTTCAGGATTGCTTCTTTTGTCTTTTAGTTGCAATAAAGACCAAGATGAAATTGAAACCCAACCACCTCCTTTAGTTGTGAACCCTCCTCCTGCGCCAACCTATAAGCTACCTAATATAGATTTAACAAACTGGAAAGTAACCTTGCCTATTGGAAATCCAACATCGGTAAGACCCCCTGAGATTTTAAATTATGCCACAAACGAAGTATTAAGACCATACATGTATAACGACTCCATCGAAGGAGCCTTGGTGTTTTATACCAAACCGGGTACATCTACGGCGAATTCCAGCTATTCCCGCACAGAGCTTCGTGAGCAAATGGTCTCTGGGTCAGATCACACAAATTGGACTTTTTCACAAGGTGGAAAAATTAAAGGACGTTTGCAAATGGATGAAATTTCAAAAGACAGTTCAGGAAAACCTCACCGCACTATTGTGATGCAAATTCATGGCAGGCTAACCAATGCACAGCGTGATTTGATAGGCCAAAAGGACAACAATGCACCTCCCATAATGAAAATATATTGGACAAATGGCTATATACGTCTAAAGTCCAAAGTTTTAAAAAATCCAAGTGCAGGCTCTCCTGATCTTTTGCATACTGATGCTTGGGGTGATGATAGCGGATATACATTTCCCGAAGCAGTTGGTTACGAGCCTTTTACCCTTGAGATTACAGCTAGATCGGGATATATGGAGGTGATTCTCAACGAAACGCACAAGTATTCCTATTCTGGTATTGACATGCAGAAATGGGGCGTATTTGAAAATTATTTTAAGGCAGGTAATTACTTGGCAACAACCGATAGTAATGCATTTGCCCGTATTAAGTATTACACGCTAGAAGTATCTCATTGATTACTTTTTATTTTGTGTAATTATTGTTAATTTTACAGAGTAATAAATCTGGTTAACCAATTTGGTCATGAAAACAGATATTAAAGAATTAAACGGTTTAGCTTCAAAAGAGAAGCATATCATTTCGGAAATTAAAGCCCTAATCAACCTAAAAAACCTTGAGCCAGGTGATAAATTACCCGCCGAACGGTTATTGGCTGAACGCATAGGTGTTACTCGTGGTAGTATTCGAAATGCCATTCAAAAAATGGAGTATTACGGCTTGGTAAAATCCATGCCGCAAAGTGGCACTTTCATTGCCGATGTTGGCAGAACGGCGCTTAATGGTATAATTGATGAGATAATTTCACTTCCTACACCTGATTTTAAATCACTCGTAGAAACACGTATTTTTTTAGAGTTAAAGATTGTCAGGTTTGCAGCATTGCGCCACACTCAAGAGGACTTGTCTAATATTAAAGAAGCACTAGCAAATTACAGAGAAAAAACCCTTGCTGGGGAAGACTCTGTTGCAGAAGATTTATTGTTTCACCTAGCTATTGCTAAAGCAAGTCACAATACTTCGCTCAACAAACTAATGCTTTCTATTACACCCCAAATTATCACAGACTTTGGGAAATATCATGTGTGTAAAAACAACACAGCTGTTGTAGCTATTGATGAGCACCAAGCCATTGTAGATGCCATTGGGACAAAAAATCCTGACAGCGCAGAAGAAAAAATGAAAGAGCACTTTAGCGTTTTGTATCAATATTGTTACGAAACCTAATCGCGTTAAGTGAACTATAATTAGAGGGAAGGAAGCAAAACTTACAAATTTGGCAACGCACATTGTCTTGTAATTTTTGTTATTCCTCATTAAATATCGATAATATGAAAATCAGAGGATTACGCTGGTGGATAATAACTTTAATTTTTATTGCCACCGTCATAAATTATATTGACAGAACAGCATTTGCATTATTATGGCCTGAAATGGGTAAAGACCTCGGCATGGACAATTCTGATTATGCGCTTATGCTCAACATTTTCATGATAACCTATGCAATAAGTAAGTTTTTATCAGGTAAGTTATATGATAAAATTGGGACTAGAATTGGTTTTGTACTTTCCATTATTGTTTGGTCTATGGCAGCAGCTTTTCATGCTTTAGCAAAAGGAATTGTATCCCTGTCTATTGTAAGAGGACTTTTAGGTTTTGGAGAAGCAGGATTGTGGCCTGGAGCCGTAAAGAGTAACGGGGAGTGGTTCCCTGTAAAACAGCGCGCTCTTGCTCAGGGCATTTTTAATGCTGGAGCTTCTATTGGAAACGTCGTCGCTCCAATAATCATTGTTTATTTATACGCGCAGTTTGGGTGGAAATCGACATATATCATATTGGGGGGACTTGGTTTGATATGGGTAATTCCTTGGCTAATAATTAATAAATCGAAGCCTGAAACACATGATTGGATTACTGACGCAGAAAGAGACTTACTTCTCAATGACCGCATAGCAAATGACATTGTTATTGATGAAAAAGCGAAAAGTTTAAGCGTCCCTAAAATATTAAGCTATAAACAACCCTGGGGAATTCTTTTATGTAGGTTTTTTATTGAACCCATTTGGTGGTTCTTTGCTGGTTGGATGCCTATTTATCTAAGCTCTAAATATGAATTGAGTATCGAGCAAATCGGTAATACGATGTGGATTTCTTATTTAATGGCAGCAGCGGGAGGCATTATGGGTGGATTTTTTACTGAAGCCGTCATAAAACGAACTTCTACCGATTTTGGTAGAAAGGCAAGTATTGTTGTTGGAAGTTTTTTAATTATCGTTGGCTTTGTTTCTATTATCACACTTGTTGATACCAACTATATGGCTTTCATTTATTTGGCTGGATTAGCATTATTTGGTTTTCAATTTGCTATTGGTAACATACAAACACTTTCAAGCGACTTATTTAGAGGACCCTCTGTTGGTACCCTTGCTGGATTAGCAGGAACTGTGGCAGCATTTTCTCCAATTTTAATGAATTGGTTCATTGGTAGAATTACTGAAGGCGGATCGTATGCGCCAGCTTTTATAGCGATTACAATTTCTGTAGTACTCGCAGTCTTTGCAGTTTTCTTCTTTATTAGAAAAGTACAACTTGTATTACCCCCTGAACGGAATTAATAAATAATATAATATATAAACATGAGTCATTCAAATGGAAAGGTTGCTGTAATTACAGGAGCAACAGGTGGAATCGGATTCCAAGTATCAAAACGATTAGGTAACGACGGATATACCGTGATTTTAAATGGTATTGAAGATGATAAAGGAGCAGCATGCGTAAAGGAGCTTCAAGATGCCGGAATCACTGCAGAATATTACGGCTTTGATGTCACTGACGAACATGCTGTCAATGAAAACATAACAAAGATTGGTGAAAAACACGGAAGAATAGATGTTTTAGTCAATAATGCCGGTGGTCTTGGTGGCAGATCACGTTTTGAAGAAATGACTACCGAATTTTACCGCTTTGTGATGGCTTTAAACCTTGACTCAACCTTTTTTGCTTCAAGAGCTGCTATTCCTTACCTCAAAAAAGGCGAAAACGCAACCATCATCAATTATACGTCTAATGCAGGCTGGAATGCCGGCGGACCAGGTGCTGGAATATACGGCACTTCTAAAGCAGCAGTTCATGCCATTACCAGAGCATTAGCTAAAGACTTGGCAGAATATGGTATTCGTGTAAACGCTGTTTCTCCAGGAACTATCGACACGCCTTTTCATGCGCAAATAAAGTCTACAAAACCTGAAGTATTTGCTTCGTGGAAAAACAACATTATGCTTGGAAGACTGGGTCAACCCGAAGAGGTCGCTGCTGTTGTTTCCTTTCTTGCTAGCGATGATGCTTCTTTTTTAACTGCAGAAACCATTCAAGTTGGTGGCGGACAAGCGTTAGGAATTTAACAAATCATATTGATTTGGATTAATAATTTTTAAGTTGATCGGAGATTATTCTTTATTCAATACTTAAATTTGTAAAATTAAAATACTAAACAAACACAATGAAAAAAGTAGTCACTTTTGGTGAGATTATGTTGCGCTTAGCGCCTCCAGGATTTTTGCGATTTTCGCAGACCAACTCATTTGATGTCATTTACGGCGGTGGAGAGTCCAATGTTGCTGTATCCTTAGCCAATTACGGCGTTCCAGTACGCTTTGTAACACGTGTTCCCAATAACGATATTGGAGAATGTGCGCTTATGGAGATGCGTAAACGTGGCGTTGAAACCGATTTTATGCTTCGTGGTGGTGACCGCTTAGGTATTTATTTTTTAGAAACCGGTGCTGTGTCTAGAGGTTCAAAAGTGGTCTATGACCGCGCACATTCGGCGATGTCTGAAATTGAACCAAGTATGATTGACTGGGACAAGGCTTTTGAAGGAGTTGAATGGTTCCACTGGACAGGGATTACTCCTGCCATTTCACAATCTGCAGCAGATGCATGTCTGGAAGCCGTTAAGATTGCAAGTGAAAAAGGCATTACGATTTCAACAGATTTAAACTATCGTGCCAAGCTTTGGAAGTACTGTGATGATGCGCACCGTGAAAAAATCATGACTGAACTAACCTCGTATTGCGATATTGTTCTTGGAAACGAAGAAGATGCGGAGATGCACTTTGGTATCAAGCCCGAAGGTCTTACCGTACAAACACAAGGTCATGATGTAAAAGCAGAAGCTTTTTTGTCTGTGTGTAAGCAAATGATGGAGAAGTTCCCAAAAGCCAAAAAAGTAATTACTACACTACGTGGATCTATTTCAGCTTCACACAACACTTGGGCTGGCGTATTGTATGACGGCAAAACCATGTATGAAACGGTACAATATCAAATTACAGATATTGTAGATCGTGTAGGTGGTGGAGACTCGTTTATGGGAGGTCTTATCTATGGATTATTAAAATATCCCGACAATGACCAGCATGCACTAGACTTTGCTGTGGCAGCTTCATGCCTTAAGCATACCATAAAAGGCGATGCCAACCTAGTAACGGTTTCAGAAGTAGAAAAACTCATGGGTGGCGACGCATCAGGTCGTGTAGCTCGATAACATAAAAGAGATGGCACAGTTTACAAGAATCGAAGTAGCCCAAACAATGAAAGAAAGCGGTATGGTACCGCTTTTCTTTCACAAGGATGTCGAAGTAGCCAAAAAGGTACTAAAGGCTTGCTATGATGGCGGTGCACGCCTTTTGGAGTTTACCAGTCGCGGTGATTTTGCTTTAGAGGTATTTACGGAACTTACCAAGTATGCTGTAAAAGAACTTCCGGGGATGATTATGGGCGTGGGTTCGGTTACCGATGCAGCAGCAGCGTCTGCTTATATGCTCAATGGGGCAAACTTTGTGGTAACACCCGTACTTAGAGAAGACATTGCAATGGTATGTAACCGTAGAAAGGTATTGTGGTCACCGGGTTGTGGAAGTCTTACCGAAATTGCAAAGGCGGAAGAGCTCGGTTGTGAGATTGTTAAATTATTTCCTGGCAGCACATACGGACCTGGTTTTGTCAAAGCCATAAAAGGCCCACAACCATGGACAAGTATCATGCCTACAGGTGGTGTGTCTCCAACAGAAGAGAATCTCAAAGGTTGGTTTGATGCAGGTGTAACTTGCGTAGGTATGGGCTCTCAACTTATGGCTAAGCATGCCGACGGCTCTTTTGATTTTGCCAAAATTGAAACGCAAACACGCAATGCCTTGGCGATTATTGCCTCTTGTAGAGGATAATAAAAAGTATATTTAATATATTATTATTGGATAAATAAAATGAACCCAACAAAAACACTTGGTGAATTCATTATTGAAAATCAAAGTCAATTTGAATATTCAACGGGTGAATTGTCGCGTCTGCTCAACGCCATACGACTAGCGTCTAAAGCGGTAAATCACGAAGTTAACAAAGCTGGATTGGTTGATATCATTGGTGCAACAGACCAGGTAAATCACTCGAACGAGGAGCAACAAAAACTAGATGTTTTTGCAAACAAAGTGTTTAAAACAGCTTTAATAAACCGTGATATTGTTTGCGGTTTTGCTTCTGAGGAAGAGGATGACTTCGTGTCTATATCCAGTAAAAATGACAATACCCAAAACAATTATGTTGTTTTGATCGATCCCTTGGATGGATCATCAAATATTGATACCAACGTTTCGGTAGGAACCATTTTTTCAATTTACAGAAAGGTTTCATCAAGTGATAGTCCCGTGGATGTTTCAGACTTTCTTCAAAAAGGAAGTGAGCAAGTAGCTGCAGGCTATATTCTTTACGGCACATCCACTATGTTGGTTTACACTACGGGTCATGGTGTAAATGGTTTTACCCTAAACCCAGCCTTAGGAACTTTTTATCTGTCACACCCTAATATGAAGTTTCCTTCAACAGGGAATATTTACTCTATTAACGAAGGTAATTATGTGCATTTTCCAGAAGGAATAAAACAATACCTTAAATATTGCCAAGAAGACCACGAAGACAGACCATATACTTCTCGCTATATTGGATCTTTAGTATCTGATTTTCACCGGAACCTCATTAAAGGAGGGGTTTATTTATACCCATCTACATTTGGATACCCAAATGGGAAGTTGAGATTATTATATGAATGTAATCCAATGGCTTTTTTGGCAGAACAAGCGGGAGGAGCAGCTTCAAATGGAAAAGATAGAATACTAGCACTTAATCCAAAAGAACTACACGAACGCACACCGTTTTATTGTGGAAATAAGTCTATGGTGGAGGATATCAATCGCTTTTTGGCTAAGGCTTAATCCGATAAATACCCTCAAACTCTACGGCGATGTGGATATACCCATATGGGCCAATAATAACATCGCGAACACGACCAATACCATCTGCGATTTTTTCGCGTGCTACTACTTTATTTTTACGAATGGTAAGACGCTCTAAATAAGTTGCTTTTAGCGACCCAACCAACAAGTCGCCCTTCCATTCGGGGTATTTGTCACCAGTTACAAATGCCATTCCAGAGGCTGCAATAGAAGGCACCCAATAGTAAAATGGTTGCTCCATGCCAGGTAATGCTTTGTCATCTGTTATTTTAGTTCCAACATAATTAATACCATACGTGATTTTAGGCCAGCCATAGTTTTTCCCAGCCTCAATGATATTTATTTCATCGCCTCCTTTTGGACCGTGTTCATGCTCCCAAACAGCACCTGTTTCGGGATGAATTGTAAGCCCTTGCGGATTTCGATGGCCATAGGAGTAAATAGCCTTTTTTGCACCATCAACCCCTACAAACGGATTGTCAGCTGGAATACTTCCATCGTCATTTAAACGGTAAATTTTGCCGTTATCGCGGGTGATGTCTTGCGGGTTAACATCCCGTTCCCCTCTATCTCCTACAGAAAAATACATATAGCCTTCTTTGTCAAATACAATACGCGACCCGAAGTGTTGTCCTTTTTTGGTATTAGGCTCGGCTTTGTATAACAGTTTCACCTCTTTTAAGGCATTTCCTACTAGCGTTGCAGAATAGATTCCAGTATTCCCTCCTGTGGCGTCTTCATTTGGTGTAGCCATAGAAAAATAAATACGATTATTTTGTTCAAATTTTGGGTGTAATGCAATTCCCATTAAGCCACCCTGCCCACGAACATAGGTTTTGGGTAAACCCGAAATCTCCTTCTTTTTTCCATATTGAAAACGAATGAGTTTCCCTTCTTTTTCGGTATACAATAAGCTGCCATTTGGTAAAAACACCATACCCCATGGAACCTCTACGTCAGGGACTACAAGTTCTGTGGTATATGAAACCTTAGCTGGTGTTTTGATTTCTGGGGTGTTTTCTACTTGCGCACAGGAGAACTGGGCAAGCAAAACAAAAACAATCAAAAGGGAGACGTAATTTTTTCTCATATCTAGTCAATAATAGGGTACTAATATAGTTAAAATCAGAGGGACATGGTAAGGCGGAAATAGCTTTGTCGCGTTGCAGCCGGCTCGTAATAACGCCCTCCAAAGGCATTGATGCGAATGTTGTCGAAATAGCGCACATTAGCCAAATTGGTAACCCCTAGAGTTGCGCGAACCCTTCCCCAATAGTATTGAAAAGAAGCATCACTGGTCCAAAAAGAGGGTACTTGAACATTATTTGCATTGTCGGCATATCGATCTCCAATGTATTTAAGGCTTACTACAAAAACACCTTTTTTGAAATGATGTTGTATGCTGGTGTTCAATTGTTGTTGCGGTACATTTGGCAAGGCTTTTTTGTCTTCGGTTTGATAACTACCATGACCAAATGCCAACGTCAAATTTGTTTTATCAAACAGCTTCCATAGCCCTTCTAATTCCATTCCTTTTCGTTGTGTGCGTCCTGCGTTGGTATAAAAAGTTTGCCCAGGAAACTGCTCAATTTCGTAAGGTAGAATTTCGTTGTTTGTTGTGGTGTGAAACAGCACTAGCGCTAAGCGAAATGCCTTTTGTCGGTGTCGTAATCCAACCTCATAGGCGTAAGATTTTTGCGCTTGTAAAGTGGGGTTAAATCCAGTTTTTCCACTCGGATTTGCCGAAAGTTCATTAAGTGAGGGCGTTTCAAAGCTGGTTCCCCAACGCATATAGCCACTAAAAAAAGAGGTGAGTTGTCGATGGACCGCAATACTGGGCGAGAGAACGGAAATCGTTTTTTTATCCGAATTTGTGTCTAATAAATCGGTGAGTGTAATTTGGTGCATATCGTTACGAAGTGCCCCTCTAACACGCCAATCGGCTATGCGTCTTTCGATAACACCATACGCACCAAGACTGTAAAATCGCTCCTTTTGATTTAAAGTTTGCCCTCCTTTTGCCCCAAGAATATTTTTAAAACGTTTTCGCAAATCGAGCTGTGCAGAGCTTTCTATTCCATAATGCCATTTCCACTGGTTTTTGGTTCCACCCCGATGTGCGCCCAATCCAAAATAATGTCGCCCCAAATCAATTTGTCCACCATACACAAAGGGTAAAAGGGCATCTAATTGTCGATTTGCATAAAACGCATGTGAAGTCCATTTGTTGATTTTCCAACGTGCAGAAAAGTAATGTTGTTTTACGTTTTCACCTGCCTTATAAGCCGTGTTGGCTTGTCGTGCTTGTTTTCGGTTTTGCGTTACTTCTGCTAATGTAAGTCCACCAGCATCTTGCGCAAACGGACTATTAAAAAACGAATAGTCAAGTGTAAGTTGATTTTCCTGTCCTAAAACAAAAGTATTGGAAAGTGAAACTAAGGTGTTTTCATAAGCACTCCATGCACGATAACCTTGTTGGGCTTTATGCGCTACAATTGCCCTAAAACGGTTTTTTTCACGGGCCTCGCTAACTGTTGCACTTATGGTTCTAGATTCAAAATCGGCGAAGCCAATTGTAACACTCTTTTGGGTTTTAATGGGTGTGCTGTTGAGCAACACAACCCCGCCCGAGGCGTTGCCATACAGTCCTCCCGAAAGTCCTCGGATCACTTCAATAGCCCCTAATTGCGAAAGTGGAATATGGTCCAATTGAGTTTGTCCATCTGGAGTGGTTACGGGTATACCGTCTAAAATTATTTTAATCCCACGAATGCCAAAGGCAGCTCGTGCCCCAAACCCACGAATCGAAATTCGGGTGTCTTGTGTAAAATTTTGTTGGCTGCTCACAAACAAACCAGCCACTGAGTGAAGTCGTTCGCCAATATCTTGCTGCAAGAGTAGTTGCAAGCTGTCCGAAACTATCGTTACACTCAGTGGCTGAATGGCACTGTTGATGCGTTGCGCGCGTAACACGACCTCATCCAATTGTTGTACTTGGCTTTGTGCATATATGCCAAAGAAGAGCAATAGAAATGAAACTTTAGATATAGAAGGGATTCTCATGAATATGTAAAACAGTGCAAGTATAAGATATATCGCAATAACACACCTTATTGTATTTTGTGAGGGTTAATTTTATATGTAAATCAAATACTATATATTCAAATGTACAAGTCAATCAATCCAGGGGGTGTGTTTACAAAAAGGGTTTTTGTGGCTCTGTCAACCGACACAATGATATCATCAACGATTGGGATAAGTGCTTTTTTTCCATTGATGTCAATCTCTAGTGTGGCTTGCGCGGTGTGTTCGTTAACAGAGGTGATGGTGCCCAGTTTGCCAAGTAGTTTATCTGAAACCAAAAACCCAATAACTTCGTGATAATAAAATTTATTTCCAGATAAAGGCGGTAACTCAGATAAGGGTAAATAGGCCTTTGCTTTTAGAATGCTGTTCGCAACTTCTTCAGAAGATACGTCCTCGAGTTTCAGGCGCAACAAACCGGGTTTATGCATGCTGCATTTAACCACAAAGTAAGGAACTAGTGCGTTGTTATGTGCTAAAAATATAGTGGTAAGTGACTGATAGCGGTCGGGCTCGTCAGTGTCGAGTTTGAGTAAAACTTCGCCCTTAAAACTGTATTTACTAACGACTGTACCTACAAAAAAGCAGTCCTCGACAAGCATTGTTTACTCTGCAGCCTCGGTTGAGTCTTTTTTGTCTTTAGCTTCGGCAGGCTCAGCTACCTCTTCGGCAGGCTCAGCTACCTCTTCGGCAGGCTCAGCTACCTCTTCGGCAGACTCAGCTTCCGCAACAGGCTCAGCTTCTGCAACAGGCTCAGTCTCGGCTACCTCTTCGGCAGGAGCTTCACTCGCTTCAGCATCGGCAGCTTCTACCTCTGGGGTTTCTGTAGCAGCTTCCGCAGCTACTTCTTCAGTGGCTTCGGCAGCTTGTGCTTCGGCCTCAGCGGCAGCGACTTCCGCTTCTGCTGCAGCAATTGCAGCTTGTGCATCAGCTTTACGCTTTTCGCTAACTTCTCTTTCAGCAGCTAGAGTTTTTGCTTTTTCATCTGAAATTGCCTTAGCAACTTCATCTTTAGTTTTTTCTTGACGTGAAGCTTTTTCAGCTACCCAAGTGGCAAACTTTGCTTCTACATCTTCTTCTGTGTGTGCGCCTTTACGTACACCATTTACCAAGTGATTTTTAAGCAATGCACCTGATTCAGAAAGTAAATTTTTTGCAGTATCTGTGGGTTGTGCCCCGTTTTGTAACCAATTCACCGCACGATCTACCTTAATGTTTAAAGTTGCGGGATTTGTGTTTGGATTATATGTTCCGATTTTCTCTAGGTAGCGTCCGTCGCGTTTGGCGCGTGAATCTGCTGCTACTACCCAATAAAAAGGTTTACCTTTTTTACCGTGTCTTTGAAGTCTAATTTTTACTGGCATATCAAATTAAATTTTGGGGGTGCGAAACCCTGGTTATTAATGCGTGGCAAATCTACACTATTTTTTCTTTTCACCAAACGTTAATAACTTCATGTTTTTTTGGGCTATAATTAGCATTGAACTTTGTTAAATTAGTGGGCTAATCCTAGTACATGTTTTTAATCTTTGATACTGAAACCACTGGCTTGCCAAAACGGTGGAATGCTCCCATTTCCGATTCCGAAAATTGGCCACGGTGTATTCAGGTGGCATGGCAACTACACGACGCATTCGGAAAACTCATTGAACGGAAGGATTTTATTGTTATCCCTGAAGGGTTTGATATTCCTTTTGAGTCTGAGCAAATTCACGGTATTAGCACCGATTTGGCGAAGCAACAGGGTGCGCCTTTTGAAAAAGTAATTGATGAATTTGTTAGTGCGCTTTCAAAAACCCACTATTTGGTGGGGCATAATGTAGGGTTTGACGTTAACATCATGGGTGCTGAATTGTACCGATTGCAGCGTGACACCTCTCTTACGTCACTACCTGTTTTGGACACCTGTACAGAAGATTCGGCTTTACTTTGTCAACTTCCTGGTGGTAGGGGAGGGAAGTTTAAATTACCAACACTGCAAGAGCTTTACAAACATGTTTTTGATGAAAGTTTTAAAGAAGCGCATAATGCCACAGCAGATGTAGAAGCTACTGCACGGATATTTTTTGAGCTTCTACGACAGCAAAGCGTAGCGTGGAATGCATTAGAAAATGCCACAACCATTATTGCGCAAATTCAAGCAACCTATACCCATAAAGTACCGCTTCTTGGGTTAAAGCATCAAAATCTAAAAGCTGCATCGGCAAAACTGGTTAAGCAAGAACCGTCATCTACGATACCGCTAACAAAAACGGCACATTCCATCGCAGATTTGCCTTTTGCCCACCTGCACACGCTTTCGCAATTTTCGGTATTACAATCAACAATTCGTGTAAAAGAACTTGCTGAAACAGCGGATAAACTCAGCATGCCTGCAGTTTCTCTTACCGATTTGGGTAATCTTATGGGCGCATTTCACTTTGTTAAGTCGGTGAAAGAAGTAAACGCCAAACGCGCGGAAGATGACAACAGACCACCCCTGAAACCCATTGTGGGCATAACCTTAAATGTGTGTGAAAATCATCAAGACCGAAGCCGTCGAGACAATGGCTATCAAATGGTCTTTTTGGCAAAAAATAAAGCAGGTTATCAAAACCTAATTAAATTATCTTCATTAGCCTACACGCAAGGATTTTACTACGTCCCACGCGTTGACAGAACTTTGATAGAGCAGTATAAAGAAAACTTAATAGTACTTACTGGAAATGTGTACGGAGAGGTATCTTCCAAATTACTTAATGTAGGTGAAAAACAAGCTGAAGAAGCACTATTGTGGTGGAAAGCACAGTTTGGCGAAGATTTGTACATTGAAATTATGCGCCACAATCAAGAGGATGAAAACCGCATAAACCCTGTACTTATTCAATTTTCCAAAACCCATCAAATCAAATTGGTGGCAACCAATTCGGTATATTACTTAAAGCAAGAGGAAGCAAATGCGCACGACATTTTATTATGTGTGAAGGATGGTGAAAAGCAAGCAACGCCTATTGGTCGCGGTCGGGGATATCGTTATGGGTTACCCAATCAGGAATACTACTTTAAAACGGCTGAGCAAATGCAAGAGCTATTTGCCGATGTACCTCAAGCAATAGAGAGTATTTCCGAAATCATCAACAAGATTACACCCTTTGACCTAGCGCGCGAGGTGTTGTTGCCTAAATTTGATATTCCGACAGCGTTTATGTCTGAAGATGATGCCAAAGACAATGGCAAACGTGGCGAAAATGCTTATTTACGTCACCTGACATACGAAGGAGCAAAGATGCGCTATACCACCTTAAGCGATGACTTAAAAGAACGCATCGATTTTGAGCTTAGCGTAATTGAAAACACGGGCTATCCGGGCTATTTTTTGATTGTGCAAGACTTCATAGCCGCTGCACGTAATATGGATGTGTCGGTGGGCCCCGGGCGGGGTTCGGCAGCAGGTTCGGTGGTGGCGTATTGCCTCAAAATCACCAACATAGATCCCATAAAGTATAACTTACTTTTTGAGCGTTTTCTTAATCCAGACCGAGTGAGTTTGCCCGATATTGATATTGACTTCGACGATGAGGGACGCTCTAGGGTCATGGACTATGTCATTGAAAAATATGGCGCAAATCAAGTGGCGCAAATCATTACTTACGGCACAATGGCGGCAAAATCTTCTATCCGTGACACGGCGCGTGTTTTAGATTTGTCTTTAAGCGACGCCGACCGTGTGGCCAAGCTCGTGCCCAATATGAAGTTAAAAAAGATTTTTGGGCTAGAGCCGAAAGCACTAAAAGAGCAGCTTCGTTCGGATGAATATGCAAGAGTAACTGAGTTGAAAGCTATCGCGGACGGGGAAGACCTAGAAGCAGAAACTTTAAAGCAAGCGCAAATTTTGGAGGGCTCTTTGCGAAATACCGGAATTCATGCCTGTGGCGTTATCATTACACCAGATGACATCACCAATTTTGTTCCCATTGCTACGGCAAAAGATTCCGACTTATATGTTACCCAGTTTGACAACGCTGTGGTGGAAGATGCAGGGCTATTAAAAATGGATTTTTTGGGGCTAAAGACACTTACCCTTATTAAGGACACCGTTAAGCTTGTCAAATACCGCCACAATATTGATTTAGTTCCAGATGATTTTCCCTTAGACGATGCACCTACTTACGAATTGTTTCAGCGCGGCGAAACCGTTGGGATTTTTCAGTATGAAAGCGCAGGAATGCAAAAATACCTACGCGATTTAAAACCTACGGTTTTTGAGGATTTGATTGCGATGAACGCCCTTTATCGTCCAGGTCCGTTAGAGTATATTCCGAGTTTTGTGCGTCGAAAAAATGGGCAAGAGGAAATCACATACGATTTGCCTGCCATGGAGGAGTACCTTAAACAAACCTACGGGATTACGGTATATCAGGAGCAAGTGATGTTGCTTTCGCAGGCATTGGCAGGCTTTAGTAAAGGTCAAGCGGATGTGTTGCGTAAAGCTATGGGGAAAAAGATTTTCGCACTGCTGGAAAAACTAAAACCTCAATTTTTGGATGGCGGCGAAGAACGCGGACACCCTAGAGAGATACTTGAGAAAATTTGGAAAGATTGGGAAGCATTTGCGTCCTATGCATTTAACAAATCGCACTCTACCTGCTATGCGTGGGTCGCTTACCAAACCGCATATTTAAAAGCAAATTACCCTGCCGAGTATATGGCAGCAGTACTTTCTAATAACATGAACGACATCAAGCAAGTAAGTTTTTTTATGGAAGAATGTCGCAGAATGGGAGTTTCTGTACTTGGTCCAGATGCGAACGAGTCATTTTATAAATTTACAGTTAATGACCAAGGGGCAATTCGCTTTGGTATGGGTGCCATAAAAGGTATGGGGCGTGCTGCGGTTCAAACCATTGTAGAACACCGAAAAGAAAAACCATATACTTCTATTTTTGACTTGACCCAACGAATTGACTTACGCGCAGCAAATAAAAAATCGTTTGAGAGTCTGATTTTAGCTGGAGGCTTTGATTCGGTTTCTTCGGCACATCGTGCGCAATATTTTCATCATCACGGAGATGGTGTAACTTTTGTGGAAAAAGCATTGCGCTATGGTGCGCAACATCAAGAAAATGAGCAATCCTCACAGGTTAGTTTGTTTGGAGACGATTCGGCGGCTACAATTCCTACACCAACACTACCCGAGTGTGATCCATGGGGTGCACTGCACACCCTAAAGCAAGAAAAAGAGGTTGTTGGAATTTATCTTTCGGGACATCCGCTTGATGATTTTGCGCCTGCCATGAAACATTTTTGCAATGCTACAGTAGGACTCTTTAACAACATGGAGCCGTTGGTAAATAAAGAACTTAGCTTCGGTGGTATGGTAGGTGAAGTTCAGCATCGAGTGTCTAAAAATGGTAAGGGTTGGGCGATATTTGCCCTTGAAGATTTTGAAGAATCCTATGAGTTTAAAATTTTTGGAGAGGAATATTTAAAGTATCGCCACTTCTTGGTTACAGATAACTTTGTACACGTAAAAGCACTTGTAAGAGAGGGTTGGTTAAATCGTGATACTGGAAAACGTGGCGAACCAAGACTTCAATTCACAGCGTTTCAGCAATTGCAAGACACCCTGGCAGCGTACACCAAAAAAATCACCCTTAGACTAGATGTAGCCCATATAGACGAGGCACTGCTCAATTACCTTGAAGAATTGTTTAAAAAACACAAAGGAGAGCACAAATTGGACATGACGTTTTACGAGTCTCAAGAACAAATTAAGTTGGTAACCAAAAGCCGAAAAGTAAAAGTACACGTGGGAGAAGACTTTTTGACTGCATTAGATCAATACCCTGTTGCTTACAAGCTAAATTAGGTATTGATAAACAAAATGCCTGTATAGGTAGAGTTGATGTAAAGTAGATCGCTTTTATAAAAAAAGATAGTACTTTTGAATACCTAAAAAATATATATCATGGCGTTAGAAATTACAGATGCTACTTTTGAACAAGTTGTTTTACAATCCCCCCAACCTGTATTGGTTGATTTTTGGGCAGAGTGGTGTGGCCCTTGCCGTATGGTAGGTCCAATCATTGATGAACTTAGTCAAGAATATGACGGAAAAGCAGTAGTGGGCAAGGTTGACGTTGATAATAACCAAGAGTTTGCTGCTAAATATGGGGTAAGAAACATTCCAACGGTATTGTTGTTTAAGAATGGTGAACTGGTAGATCGTAAGGTTGGTGTATCACCAAAGGCTACATACGCTGCCGCCATAGAAGAGCAGTTGTAATCAAAATCTTTTTTTTGCGTTTGTGTATCCGAAAATGCGATGTATATTTGCACGCACCTAACACAAACGGTCTGGTAGTTCAGTTGGTTAGAATACATGCCTGTCACGCATGGGGTCGCGGGTTCGAGTCCCGTCCAGACCGCTAAGTACAAAGTACTTTCAATAGTAACGTGTTGTGTTGCTTGCAAACATGGGTTTGCAAGAGGTTCGTAGGAGAACCCATGAGAAGCTTTCCTGAATTGGAGGGCTTTTTTGTTTTAGAGACACTACATTTGTAGTAAATCTTTATCATGAGTTACATTAACTCACTACTGTTGTTACGATGTCCAAAATGCCGAACTGGCAAAATGTTCAGTCATAAACCTTATAGTTTTAAGGGAATTACATCGCTTAATAAGTCTTGTCCGCATTGTGAGACATTGTTCCGGTTAGAGCCTTCGTTTTTTTATGGCTCTATGTATGTGTCTTATGCACTGGGTGTTGCCGTAGCAGTAGCAGTATATGTTTTACTTATGCTTTTTGGCTTAGGAAAAAGTGCGCTCACTTCATTTTTGATTATAACAGGGGTAATTATACTAATGTCTCCCTATATCTATCAGCTCTCGAAGGTTATATGGGCAAGTTTTTTCATCCCATACGACCCTAAAAAATCAGCTTAAAAAGCGCCCTGCTGCTCAAATTCAAATAGCTTAAGATGAAAAAAAGAAGCCGAGGCTAAGATATGATCAAAAATATCTGCTGAAATGCCTTCGTGGTTTTTCCAAGCTTTATCTGTTGTAAAGGCATATACTTCTAGCGGGATCCCGTGAGGTGTTGACGCAAGTTGCCTACACATTACCGTAAGGTTTTGATTGATGGCAGGATGTTGCTCCAAATAGGTTTGTATGTACGAACGAAACAATCCAATATTTGTAAGATTTCTTCCGTTAAGCGGAACAGAAGTGTTGGCTTTTATGGATTCATTATATGACTGTATTTCTGCTTTTTTGCTTTGTACAAAAGCACGGAAACGATCCAATTTATCAATGTCAGCCAATTCGGTTTCGTTTAAAAAACGCACCGAAGAGGCACGGATGTAAACGGGTCGCTTGATGCGTCTGCCGTCAGATTCGCTCATGCCACGCCAATTCTTAATTGAATTGGAAAGAAGTTTGTACGTAGGGACTGTGGTCAGGGTGTTGTCAAAGTTCCTAACTTTAATGGTTGACAGGTTGATTTCAACAACGGTTCCGTCGGCGCCGTACGACTCCATTGTTATCCAATCGCCAATACGCACCAAATCGTTTGCAGCAATTTGAATGCTTGCTACAAATCCCAAAATGGTGTCTTTAAACACCAGCAAAATGACCGCAGACAAAGCTCCAAGCCCAGTGAAAAAATACACCAAATCCTTACCTGAAAGAATAGAGAAAGACAGCAGTATCCCTAATCCCCATAAAAAGATCAACACCACTTGAATGTAACTGTCAATGGGTTTGTCTTTAAATTGAGGGCGTCGCTGTAGCTCTTGTCTAAGAGATCGCAGCAGGCTACGAATGGTAACAATGGCTACAAATACAGCGTATATATCAATAAGGGCAATCAGCCAATTTTCTATATCAACAGCTCCATTTGCCCACAGCCCAATCATGGCGCTTAGAAAGAAATAAGGCACAAAGCGAGAAATGTTTTTTGGAAATTTATTTTCTACCAAAGTATCGTCTATGGTAGTTTTTGTAGATGCCGCAATGCGATGAAAAAGCGCAACAAGAACAAACCGCGCAATAACACGAAGCAGCCAAGAGATAACAAGTAAAATAATGGATACGGCTGCAAAATCTGCCCACCACGCTAGTTTAGGCGACCAATCTAGTTCTAGTAAAATATCATAAAGAATGTGCATGGGGCGAATTTACTTAAATATAAGCTATAAATAGTATATTTAGCTATTCAAAAAAAACACCCACACCTAAAAAAAGTGTGGGTGTCAAAACAATAACCAATAAAAATGTTACGACATTACACTTTAATGAATCACGAACCGTGCCAAAGACACGCGTTTAAATTAAAAAATGTAATATTTTGTGTTTTTTTAGTGGTAATAGCCCATATGGCTTTTGCTTCTCAGGGCGAATCCTTTACAATTAAGCTAGCGCAGTTAGAGTATATCGATTCTGAAACCAATAAAATTAAAGTGCTTCACAGTGAAGATAAACCCACCGAAATTTTATTGCCCAATGGGTATAACCACATGTTTGTAGAAATGGAAAACGATCCGAGCATTCAATATTTCTACAAAGTGACTACAAATTCAACTGAATACCAGTGGAATAAAACATCGTATGATCTCAATATTATTGGGATGAGTCGTGGGGCGCACCAAATTTGTATTAGAGGGCTGCGAGACGGTGTTTACTCTTCTAATTTGGTACAGTTTAAGGTGTTTGTCTCTACACCTTTCTACCTTTCATGGTGGTTTATTTCTCTTATTATTGTTGTCGTTGTTGGTATATTTTATTTGTTTTTGGTGTTGGAGGCAAAACTGCTTAAAGAACGCAGAGACCGAAACTTACAGGTATCAAACCTAGAAGCCAAAGCGTATCGTGCACAGATGAATCCGCACTTTATTTTTAATGCATTGAATGGAATGCAAACCGCTATGGTTTTGGGTGGTGAAGAGGAGTTTAACAAGTACATTACTTCATTTTCGAAGCTTATTCGCAACACCATTGAAATGAGTAGTGTAGATAAAATATCTATTGTTGACGAGGTTAAATACATCACCAATTACATACAATTACAGGGGCACAGGCTAGAACAAAAAATTAACTTGATATTTAATATTGACCAATACATAGATCAAGAAGAGGTTTATTTGCCCTGTATGATGCTACAGCCTATTGTGGAAAATTCTATTGTACATGGTATTATTCCTAAAAACGAAAAAGGCAAAATCAAGATTGATTTAATACAAGAAAACGAAATGTTAAAGGTGTGCGTAACCGATAATGGTATAGGTAGGATTGCAGCTGCCAAGCAAAAAGAAAAATACGCAAAATACAAGTCGTTTGCTACCCAAATTTTGCGTGATCGTATTGATATTTTCAACTATTACAATGAGCGCAAGTTGGAGTTTATGATGGAAGATTTGTATCACGATGACGGCTCTGCTGCTGGAACTAAAGTCACCCTTTACGTACCGCTAGATCTTAAGACCCGTCATAAATAATATCGCTGTAAGCCAAGCACGTAGCATAGCCTTTTTGTGCAAAATAATGCGGTGTTTTATGATCCCCGCACGCCAAAATAAAATCTCCACCCCAAGCGCCAAGACTTTTTATAGCCCCCTCGTAATCTAAAAAAAGCCTGTTTTGTATGGGTGTTGTCCCTATCAATTTGCCAATAATGCTCTCATGGGTTTGCATGAGCTGTTGAAAGTCTTTCACTTTATCGGCGGTACTAAATGCTTCGGTAAGTGCACTGATCTCTTTCTTTTTTGATGCGGATAATTTGCTTTGGTCAAAGGCTGCCACCGCTTTTTGACTGTCTCTTTTTTGATTTAGATGTACAAAAAACAACTGCTCTTTGAATGGGGGTAAAAAATCAATTGCCGTTATAGTAGGCTCGGAGGGCGTGCGCGTATACCATATTGCGCCTTTGGCAGTGGCACATGCCACATCGTAACCGCTTCCACCAAATACGCTTTGCTGGAGTGGATAGGGATTTACCTTTCCCCATTGAGCCAACAACGAAATAAGCGTAGAGGAACTTCCCAATCCCCAATTTCTGTTAAAATCAAGCGTACTCACAAAGGAAAACCCACGAGAGCTTCTAAAAGTATTTGGATTTTGGGTTGCGATTTCCAAAAACAACTGCTGTAGCCGATTTCCCACGTCATCTTTTTGTTTGGGGATAAAAAATGTGGGTTCAAATTCATTTTCGTACCAAACCTCTCCTTTTTCGTCTATGCTTTTCCATGTAATTTTGGGTGCATCAATGGTGTTCACTTCAAGCCATTGTCCTAGTTTGGTAGGTATCGCCAAGGCGGTTGCACCGCCTAAAACGGCATATTCGGCAGTTAGCAATAGTTTTCCATGTGCAAAAAACTTCATTTGGTACGGAGTTTTTCTAATGCGTCTACCACTGCGTGATGCGAAACTGTATTGCTAACAAAGTGACTAACCACTGCTTTTTTTTCGCTTTCCGTAGCCCCAAGTTGATTCAATATATTGAGCAAATGCATTTTCATATGTCCCTGCTGAATACCTGTGGTAACCAGACTTTTAACGGCAGCAAAGTTCTGTGTCAGTCCGGCTACGGCAATAATTTGCATCAATTCTTCGGCGTTTGGGAATCCCATCAATTCGTGGCACCAACGCACCAACGGATGCAGTTTGGTAAGCCCGCCCACCGTACCTACAGCTAGCGGAAGGGTTAACGAAAAATGAAAAACACCATTTACTATTTCGGCTTTAGAAAGGCTGCGATATTGTCCACTGGCTGCTGCATAGGCATGAACGCCTGCGGCTACAGCTCTAAAATCGTTTCCGCTGGCAATCACTACCGCATCTATGCCATTCATGATGCCTTTGTTATGTGTTACTGCACGATACGTTTCCACTTCGGCAATACGTACTGCCTGTACAAACTTATCGGCAAAAAGACGGCTCTCTTCGGGTGTATCTAGTAATGTGTCTACTGGACAAGAAACCGAGGCTTTAACCAGACAGTTGGGAACATAGTTTGACAAGATGCTCATGACTACTTCGATGTCTTTTTCTTGTTCAGAAAATGCATTGTGTTGCGCTGCCAACTCCTGAAGGGTTTTGGCCACTTGTTCTAAGCACGAATTAATAAAATTTGCCCCCATAGAGTCTTTGGTGTCAAAGCGCACATCGAGTTGAAAATAACCTTTCAGTAAAGGGGTTTTATCTACCAGTGTGAGTGCGGTGATTCCTCCGCCACGCGCCCGCATATTTTTAGTAATGGCATCTGTAGATTGGAGTAAATCAGCTTTGTGTGCATCAAAAAAGGGTTGCAGTTTGTCGGTAGTTCCGTCAAAAATAAAATGGACTTGTCCTACTTTTTCGGTGCCTAGAATTTCGGCAGAAAACCCACCTTTTGATGCCCAGAATTTTGCAGCATTTGACGCTGCTGCCACAACCGAACTTTCCTCAATTGCCATGGGAAGGGTCAACGTTTTTCCATTGATTACCACGTTGGGCGCCACGCCAAGAGGGAGGTAAAAATTAGCTACGGCATTTTCGATAAATTCATCGTGGAGGTTTTGTGTTTTGGGGTCAGGGTGGTTGTAGGCTTCCAAAACTTGTATTGCTTGTTTTGGATGTGCAAAGTGCTCAATTATCCATGCCATTTTTTCGGCTTTGGTTTTTTTGGAAAAGCCCGAAACCAATGCTTGTTGCCCGATGTCCTTTTTCATTTGGCAAAGATACGACTGTTCTGTAAAGAACACCATTTCCCCAAAAATCCTATATTTACACAACAACAACTTAGTTATGGAAGCACAATTTGGCGGTTCTGCCCTTAATCAACGCACAATTTTTGGCCATCCTGTTGGTCTATTTATATTATTTTTTACTGAAATGTGGGAGCGTTTTAGCTACTACGGCATGCGCGCACTGCTGGTCTTATTTTTGACTGCGCCATTCTCTGAAGGTGGATTTAATTGGACGCGCTCACACGCACTAGAACTTATGGCGCTCTACACGGGTCTGGTGTATGTAACGCCCATTATAGGAGGCTATTTAGCAGATAAGTTTATGGGTTCTCGCCTTGCCGTTTTGGTCGGAGGATTACTCATGACATTGGGGCATGGTTCACTTGCCCTAGAAACCCCTTTTACATTTTATTTGGGATTGTTACTGCTTATTTTAGGAAACGGATTTTTCAAACCTAACATTTCTTCTATCGTGGGGGAGATGTACAAGAAAAAAGAACAACTTAAAGATTCAGCATACACCATTTTTTATATGGGTATCAATGCTGGGGCATTTCTAGGAATACTCCTTTGTGGGTGGTATGGCGTAAATGAGGGGTGGAGCTATGGTTTTGGACTGGCAGGTATTTTTATGCTATTTGGTACCATTCAATTTTATTTTGGACAAAAAATATTTGGCGATTTAGCCAATAAGCCCTCCAAAAAACCCGTGGTTGTTGCAGAAGACACCACCAGTAATGTTCGCTTTACCACAGTTGATACTACACTGTTTTCGGTAGCTACTTTGGCTGGCGTTGTGCTGATGGCAAATAATATTGCGGAAGTTGTTTTTAGCACCACGCTGATTTCCAACGATGTGAATCAAGCTGCTTTTTACATCGCTAGTATTGGTTATTTGATGTTGATCGTAACAAGATTACTCCGCTATGAGCGTGTTGAGCGCGATCGTCTTATTGTAGTTTCCGTACTCACTTTTGCGTCTATCTTTTTTTGGGTGGCATTCGAGCAAGCCAGTGGAACCATGACCATTTTTGCACGAGATTACACCGATAGGATCTTAGATGTAGGGCTTCAAGCAGATGCCTTCCGTATTGTAGATGGGCTTTTTCTTTTTGTGCCATTAGTTTTGCTTTCGGGCTTGCTCTATTTGTTGGGTATGCGTGTCTTTAAAAGCACACCGATAACAATTTTAGCAACAGCCATTAGTTTTATTATTATTTGGTATGCTTCTGTTTACAAAACACAAATTGACTTCCGTTCAGATGTATTGGAAATTCCTGCTTCTTGGTTCAGTTCTTTAAATTCCTTTTTTATTATTGCTCTTGCGCCGCTCTTTTCGCTTGCGTGGGCAAAGCTTAGCAAAGTAGGCAAGAATCCGTCAGGGCCCATGAAGTTTGCATTGGGATTATTTGTCTTAGGACTGGGATATGTAGCCCTTGCCTATGGTTCTTCTGATATTCCGCCGGGAGCCAAAACAGCATCGGTCAGTATTTTATGGCTTATTTTGGCATACCTGTTTCATACGATGGGCGAGTTGTGTCTTTCCCCAGTTGGGCTTTCATACATAAGTAAACTATCACCAAAACGCTTGGTTGGGTTTATGTTTGGTATATGGTTTTTTGCTTCGGCCATTGGTAATTTTATGAGCCATAAACTGGGAAGTTATATTGATGAAATTTCCACCAACACCTCTATGAGCTCCTTTTTTATGATTTTCTTTGTAGCCCCAACAGTTATGGCACTAATTTTGGTCATACTGAATAAACCCTTAAAACGCATGATGCATGGCATGGAGTAAACTTTTCGCAGTATTTTTCCTGATAAGTGTTGGTACACTTACGGCACAAGTAAAGTGGTATACACTTGAAGAAGCCTTGGAAGCCCAAAAAACTGAACCGCGTCCCATCATGTTGGATGCCTACACCGTTTGGTGTGGTCCCTGTAAGTTGCTAGACAAAAAAACCTTTGGCAACAGCGACGTAAGCCATTATTTGAATGCGCATTACTACCCTGTAAAATTCAATGCTGAAGGCAATGAGAAAGTCACCTTTCAAGGGGAAACGTACGATAACCCAAACTATGACGCTAAACGCGCAAATACCCGAAATGGCACGCATTCGTTTACGCGTTATTTGGGGGTTTCGGGCTATCCTACATTGGTCTTTTTTGATGAAAAAGGGAATTTTATCACACCCGTTGTGGGATATCTAAACCCTACGCAAATTGAAATTTACTTAAAACTGATTCACAAGCAAGATTACAAAAACATCAAATCTCAAGAGGATTTCACGGCGTATATCAAAAATTTTGAATATCAATTCAAGGGGTAAGCACCCGCTACAGATGTTGCGTGAAAACGAATATTTTTTTCCACACAGGTTTTCTCCCATCGTTTAATAAATGAAGGATAATTGCTCCCATCAGCGATGATGAGGATGGGTTTTGCATTGGCAATGAGTGCAGCCAAATGAATTTTAGGGCTTTGTCGTAGCAACACGGTTTTGTATCTGTTTATTCCGTTATACACCCCTAAACTATCCACTACAAGTAAGTTATTATATGTTTGTTGCAGGGGTTTGTATACAATATTGTCAAGTCGATAGTGTTGCTGAAACTGCTCTGCAATGCGTTCAATTTTTGGATCCTTAGCTGCTGAGAAAGCAATGAGATTATTTTGATGTGTAGTTATCAGCAATGAATTTTTATAGACATGTGTTATCCATGCTTGTGGTGGTCGTTCCCAATTCATATACAATTGCCCGTGAAATAGTAAACTCATAACTCCTAGCAACACAGTTTTTTTATTGTTGGGATGTTCGAAGAATAAAAAAAGGACTATTACAACAACACCCAATAGGAGTGCATCTGTAGTTCTGAACGGAATGTGTTCAATGAAAAAGCCTTCCCATTGCGCTATCCATGCAACACTATTTTGATAGCTTTTAAACACAAAATCTATAATGGGATAAACCCAATAGAGTGCTGAAAAAAAACTGGCAACCACACAACCGATCCCTAACAAAATAATAACACCAACAAAAGGTATTAAAACCAAATTACTCACCCAAAACAGTAGTGGAAATTGATGAAAATAAAGCAAACTCAGTGGTAAAACCGACAACTGTGCAATGCATCCAAGCCCCACTAGTGAAGCGAAATACCGCACAAAAGGGTTTGTTTTAATAAACAGACGTTGCCAATGCGGCATCATCCAAACGATCCCGAACACCGCCGAATAGCTAAGCTGAAACCCCACATCAAAAATCATTCTAGGTTGGATAAACAGTAACACTACGCAGCTTACCCAAACCCCTTGGATACTCGTATTTTTGCGCCGTAACGCAAGACCCAATTGTAAGAATGAAAACATGGTTACTGCTCGTACCACAGAAGGCGATCCCCCTGTAATAAGCGCAAAGCACCACAATAAAACTACTGGCAAAGCAGCAGCCAAAATCCTTCCGTAGCTAAACCGCTTTAGCGGTGTTACCAAAACCCGCAGCAGTAGTAACACAATACCAATGTGCAACCCAGATATGGCGAGTAAGTGCATGGCACCTGCACGTTTGTACTGCGCAATACGTTCTTCGGATATGTCGGTTTTATTGCCCAAAATCAATGCCATTATGAGGGCTTTACTGTCTGCGCTTAGCGTTGATTTATGGAGCTGCTGTATTAATTTTTGCTGTAGCTGGTGCGCCCATCTGCGAGGACTAACTTTTGGTGTAAGCGGAACAAATTCGGGAGTTGAGAGCAGTACTCTTCTAGAAACACCTTTTCGTTGCATGTATGTTTTAAAATCAAAATCGGTTGGGTTTTTTGGCGGCGCAATTGGCGCAAGATTTCCGTGTATCAAAAAACGGTCTCCAACCGTAAAAATATTGTCTAGGGAAGTTTGCAACAAAGCCGATTCATTAGCATTTATTTTAATCAAATATTGGTGTCCAAACAAATGCGTATTGAGCGTTTTAGTAATCGTAATTTCATGAGGTCTTGGTTTAGATATTGAGAAATTTTTGGGAGGGGTATACCGCACCATGCCCAACACCAAAAAACAACCCGCCGTAGCGATCCAAAAAGAGCGATACCATTTTTTAAAATGACTAAGCAACAGTGCTGTTGCGCACAATAGGAGATACAGATATTGTGGTTGAAAACCCACGTCACGCAACAGAATACCTACACCAAAAGAAAGCGTAATAACCGCAATGGGAGTACTAGAATGGGGCATACCCCTAAGGTACAATATTATTTTTTAAGCAATCTTCGGGTTTGGGCATATGCCTTTTTCCAATAGGCATTTTCCAATGATGAAATCATTACTCCTTTAGAAGTAGAGGCATGAATAAATTCTGGAATTCCACCACGTGTACTAACGATTATCCCAGCGTGTGTAAGCTGTCGTTTGCGCGATGTTCTAAAAAAGATAACATCCCCTTTTTTGGCTCTATCTATAGAAATGCGTTTGCCTTTTTTTCGCAATGCATCAACTGTTCGTGGCACGCGAATTCCTTGCTGTTGAAAGACGTTATAAATCAGTCCTGAGCAATCGATACCTGCTTTCGAATTCCCACCATAAGCATATGGCGACCCCAAATAAGCTTTTGCGTAAAATACGACCCCATCACGGGGCTTCATTTTTACTCCCTTTTTAAAGCTACCACAGCCTGTAAGACTTACTGCAAGTACGATTAAAATGACTTTACGCACTTGTTCGTTGGGTTATGAGATGAGCCACTTTTTCACTTGCACCGCTTCCGCCTAAGATTTCTTTTAATGATGCATACGCATCAATTTGTGCTTTGCGCTTTGAACCTTCTAGAATTTCGGATAAATCTGTTCCTAATTTTGTTGGGTTGCAACCCGATTGGATGCGCTCAGGAACAGCTTCTTTGTCTAATATTAAGTTGACCAATGAAATATAGGGAAGATTAACTACCTGTTTACCAATGAAATAGCTAACAGCACTGGTTTTGTAACACACTACTTGTGGCACTTCAAAAAGGGCAGTTTCTAATGTGGCGGTTCCGCTAGTAACCAACGCAGCTTTAGTATGGGCTAAAAGTGTGTAGGTGTTGTTTTTAACGACATAAACCGGGAGTCCTTCAAAAAGGGAGTCATCGAGGTGTGGCGCTGCAGCCACTACAAAACAGTAGTCAGGGAATTGAGTTGCCGTAGCCGCCATTACGGAGAGCATTTTTGTTACTTCCTGCGCTCGACTTCCAGGCAATAAGGCTATGATAGGTTTGTTTTTGGGGAGTTTATTCTCTGCTCTAAAAATGCTTTCATCACCACTATCAAATTGCGCAATTTCGTCCAATAGCGGATGCCCCACAAAATCAACTTGAAATTGATGCTTTTCTTCAAAAAAGGATTTTTCAAAAGGTAAAATAACATATAAGTAATCAATGACTTGTTTCATTGCTTTTACCCTGTTTTCTTTCCATGCCCATACTTGCGGACTGATGTAATAATGCACCGCTATGCCATTGGATTTTGCCCACTTCGCAATACGTAAATTAAACCCGGGGTAATCAATTAAAATGAGTGCATCTGGTTTAAATTGTGCAATATCTTCTTTGCAAAATTGTATGTTTTTAAAAATTGTACGGAGGTTCTTAGCAACTTCCCAAAACCCCATAAATGCCAAATCACGGTAGTGCTTTACTAATGTAGCGCCCTCATCTTGCATACGGTCTCCGCCCCATGCTCGAATCATAGCATTCGGATCTTTTTGTTTTAATGCTTTCAGCATATTTGCCCCATGCAAATCGCCCGATGCCTCTCCCGCAATGACATAATATTTCATGCTAAAAGCTTTATGCCAAAGGTAAACAATGCCCACAAGATGGCACTCATCAAAACGCCATTGGCCAATGCGTCGTTGTTTTTTCGCAGGGCGTAAAAAAAGAGCAACAAGTTGGGTAGCGCAGATAGCGTAACGACACCCAATAATGCTTCGGTGTCAAGATTTCGGTTTTGCACATCGAAAATTAGAAGAAGAATACCCACTAAAAATACAGGGATACCAATACCAAAAAGGAATCCTCGGCGCATCTGCTTGTCTAGAAATCCCATGTGTTTAGCTTTTGAATACTATGATGCGCAGTCATGTCAAAGTGGATAGGTACCACACTTACGTATCCGTTTTCGAGTGCCCATTCATCCGTATCTTCTCCTTTGTCTTCGTTGATAAATTTTCCAGTGAGCCAGTAGTACTCTTTTCCAGTAGGGTCGTTTCGTTTGTCAAATTCTTCTACCCAATACGCCATTGCTTGACGACAAATTCGAATGCCTTTAATGTCTTTCTCACGAAGCTTAGGCATGTTTACATTCAGTACGACGCCTTCGGGAATACCATTTTCTAGTGCGGATTCGGCAATGCGTTTTACAAAAGAAGTAACTTGTAAAAAATCAGCATCCCACGCGTAGTCTAGTAGTGAAAACCCAATGGCGGGAATCCCCTCAATTCCTGCTTCTACGGCAGCACTCATGGTGCCAGAATAAATAACATTTATAGATGAGTTTGATCCATGATTGATTCCCGAAACACACAAATCAGGTTTGCGTTTCAAAATTTCATGTACGCCCATTTTTACACAATCGGCGGGTGTTCCCGAGCACGCATATTCGGTTTGTGGCCCCTCGTCGATAGTAACTTTACTACACCTAAGCGTGTTGTTGATGGTTATGGCGTGCCCCATTCCCGACTGCGGACTATCGGGTGCAACCACTACTACTTCACCAATAGTATTCATTACTTTAATAAGGTTCCGTAGCCCGGGCGCACTGATTCCGTCATCGTTGGTAACCAGTATAAGTGGTTTTTTCATGTGTGTTAATTGAACGTTAAAAATACGCAATGACTACGTCTTTTTAGTTTATTTTGGCATGATTATAGAAGTATAACTTAAAAATTAAGAAAAAACCTTACATTTAGGCTTGCTTCAGAACTACATTATGAGAAAGAAGATTTTTATCCCGTTATTATTAGCTGCACTTGCTTTGGTGGCATGGACGCGCCTTAGCTCCGCTGAACAACATTCCTTTGATGCAGATACGTCCAAAGATAAACTCCTCATGGAGTTGATTACGTATTTTATGCAGCGTGGGCATTTTTCTCCAAAAATCATCAACAATGACCTATCTGAAGAATTGCACGAGACCTTTTTGGATATGCTTGATGGACAAAAAAGGTATTTTTTAAAGAAAGATATTGCGGAATTTGAGCGCTATAAATATGCGCTAGATGACGAGTTCCGAAGCCTAAACACCACTTTTTTTGATTTGGTATATGAACGTTATGTTCAGCGTAGAAACGAAGCCAAGTTGCTTTATGAAGACATGTTGGTTGAGCCGTTTGATTTTACAAAAGAAGAAAATATTGATGTAGACTACGAGAACCAAACGTACCCCACAACGTTGCGTCAACGCTCCGAAAAATGGCGGAAGCAGCTTAAATTCTCTACCCTAAATATTGTGCACGGTAAGCTCGAAGAAGAACAAAAAAGAGTCGAAAAAGATGCGACATACACGCCCAAAACCTTTGAGGAAGTAGAAATATCTGCTAGAGAAATCACACAAGAAAATTTAGACAACTATTTTTCATTGATGGATGATGTGCGTAAAGAAGATTGGTTTGCCAGCTACCTTAACGCATTTGTGGCACAATTTGATCCGCATTCGGTGTATTTCGCACCTGTAGATAAGGATAGATTTGATGCTTCCATGTCTGGAAAATATGAAGGTATTGGCGCCCGCCTAACCAAGCGAAATCAATCCATAAAAATTGTTGAGGTGATTTCTGGAGGTCCTGTATGGCGAGATCAGTTGTTGGACGTTGGTGACCAAATTATGATGGTACGACAAGAAGAAGGCGAACCTGTTGATGTGCAATCCATGCGTTTAGACGATGCTATTGAGCTTATAAAAGGCCCTGCAGACACTACGGTCTATTTGACTGTAAAAAAGGTAGACGGAACCGTTGAGGAAATACCCATCAAACGTGACACTGTAGTAATGGAAGAATCTTATCTCAAATCAACTGTAATTGATAAAGGAGGACGCTCTTATGGGCTTATCAATTTGCCAAAATTTTATGTTGATTTTAAAGATTATAAAGAAAAAAATGCTGCCAAAGACATGCAGCAAGAAATTGTCCGCTTAAAAAGCCAAGGTATTCAAGGATTGGTAATTGATCTTAGAAATAACGGTGGCGGTTCGCTGCAAACGGTTGTTGATATGGCCGGGTTTTTTATTGATGAGGGACCTGTAGTTCAGGTAAAATCTACTTCAGAAAAAAGCAAGGTGTTAAAAGATCGCGATGGTAAAACACTTTGGGATGGACCTCTTGTGATTTTGGTTAACGAACTCTCTGCCTCGGCTTCAGAAATTTTGGCTGCTGCCATGCAAGACTATGAGCGAGCGGTGGTGTTAGGGAGTAAGCAAACCTTCGGAAAAGGAACGGTACAAAATGTATTGGAATTGAACAGATTTGTTGCCAAAAGCACCTATGGTGATCTTGGAGCCCTAAAATATACTACTGATAAATTTTACCGAATTACGGGGAAATCTACTCAATTGGAAGGAGTAAAAAGTGATGTAGTAGCCCCCGATCAATATGCCTATGTGAATATTGGGGAGAAAGATGAGGATAATCCTTTGGTATGGGATCAAATATCATCTACTCCATTCTCTATATGGAATGGCTATGAAAATTACCAAGATGTTATTCAAAAAAGCAATTCTCGCGTTGCCAGCAATACGTTGTTCCAACTGATTGATAAAAATGCAAAGTGGGTCAAAGCACAACAAGACAAAGATGAGTTTTCGTTAAACTATAAAACGTTTTCATCCACCATTGAGAAAGATGAAGCGCAAATTGAACAGTTTGAGGTATTGGACAACTATACAAGCACATTGTCCTTTTCATCGCTTCCATATGAGCGTAAAAAAATGGAAGCCGATTCAGTATTAGCCGAAAAGCGTAAGCGGTGGAAGAAAGCCTTAAAAAAAGACATGTACTTGGAAGAGGCAGTTTATATTTTGGAGGACTTAAAACTTAATTTTATTTCTTCAAAACCCCTTGCATCTTCGTCAAACTAGGCTTGTGCGTTGATATGCAATGCGTAAATAAACACCTAAGAATATACTGAATGCCAATAGGCTTGAACCGCCATAACTCATAAACGGAAGCGGTATACCAATAGTGGGAACCAATCCCACCACCATGCCTAAATTTATGGCAATATGAATAAATAAGGTATAGGCAAAACCAAGGCAAAATACCCTTGAAAAGGTTGTTTTTTGCTTATAAGCGACACGGATTATTCGCAAGACCAGCAGCATGAAAAGTGCAAGTACAAAGGTAGTACCAACAAACCCCCATTCTTCACCAACAGTGGTAAAAATATAATCGGTTTGTTGTTCAGGAACAAATCCTCCTTTGGTTTGTGTGCCTTCTAAAAATCCCTTACCAGAAAAACGTCCTGAACCAATGGCTATTTGTGATTGATTGATGTTGTACCCAATCCCTTGATTATCAACCTCTTTACCTAATAATATATTAAACCTATCGCGATGCCGTTGTTCAAAAACATTTTCGAAAATATAAGATACTGAATACGTAAATCCGCTAACCAGAAGTCCAACAAGTAAAACAGGGAATAGTGTTTTTTTTCGTGTTCGCTTGCTCACCAAGGAGATGTATAAAACGATAATAGCCGCCACGCAGAACAATACCCAATACATTCCTATGAGCAGTGATAGCACAAACAAAACAATTATGCTTACGAGTGTGGTAAGAAAATACGAAGGAAGTCCTTCGGCATGGAGCACCAAGAAGAAACCCAACAAGACTAATGCTGTGCCGGGATCTGGTTGTAAAAGCGTTAAGAAAGCTGGGATACCCATGATGACAAAAGCGCTTATATAATCCTTGAATCTGTCTATTTGAGTATTAAAATCCCCTAAGTGCTTTGCCAGCGCCAAGGCCAAAGCCACTTTTGCAAATTCAGAAGGTTGTAAGCTAAACCCTCCAATGTTATACCATGAGCGCGCCCCCGAAACCTCAGTGCCAAACACCCAAAGTCCCAACAGGCCAAGAATAGACACCAAATAAAGCACACTGGCATAACGCTCAAAAAACTTTGTATCTATGAGCTGAATAATGAGAATAAGAAATATTCCAATGCCGAATGAGATGAATTGTTTTTGCATAAAAACCAATGCTGTAGAATTGTCATCTGCATTATACATGGCAGAGTAGATATTCACCAAACCGATAATTACCAAAACAATGTAAAGTGCTAAGCTTAACCAATCAAAACGAGCGAATTTATTCATTTATAGTAAACGGTTTGTTGCTTGTAACTTTAGCATATTCGGCTTCTAAACTTCCTTCCATCATGCGTTTTTCTAACCATTTGCGCTTGACTTCACCTTTCAGGTATTTTTCCATTACTAAGCTGGCAATGGGCGCAGCCCAACGCCCGCCCCAATAGCCGTTTTCTACAATGACTGCAAGCGCAATTTTTGGGTCATCTTTGGGTGCAAAAGCAATGAACATCGAGTGGTCTGTAAGTTGGGTTCTGACGCCATTTATTAGGGTAAAGTTTTCAATAGTCCCTGTTTTTCCACATACTTCAATGCCTGGAATAGCTGCAATTCGAGCGGTTCCTCTTTTTACCACATTTGCCATGCCCTCAATTACTGGAGTAAAATTTTCTTTCGAAATAGAAGTAAATCGTTTGGTTCTATAGCGTGACTCAATAAAATCTCCTTGAATTCCTTTTACAAAATGGGGCGTATAGAAAAACCCACGATTAGCAATGGTAGCCGCAACATTGGCTAATTGAATAGGTGTTATAAGAATTTCCCCTTGACCTATACCATTAGATACGGTTGTAGCGCCTCTCCAGCGTTGATTTGGATACCATAAATTGTAAAAACTTGCGTCTGGCACATAACCCGATTGTCCCACTGGGTGGTCGTAGCCCAGAAAATTTCCCAAGCCAAAACTGCTAAGATGATTGTGCCAGGTATTCATACCCTCTTGTGCATCGTTGTTTTTATCAATTATCCGTCTGTAAACATTAGAGAAATAGGTGTTACAAGAATTGTAAATTCCACGATTTAGATTGTTTCTTGAGCCCGAAGTGCACTTGCACTCCATAAACTGATTTCGAGCATAAAAATGCCCGCCATAGCATGTAAATATGGAGTTAGGACGTATTACCTCTTCTTCAAGTGCGATTAATGCGTTAAGGACTTTAAATGGCGACCCTGGCGCGTATTGCCCTTGCAGGGAGCGATCAAACAAAAAGCGATTTATTGTATCTTGTTTCAGCTCTTTAAAATGTTTAGAGCGTGTTCTGCCAACAAGCAAATCAGGGGCATAAGTTGGCGTACTAACACTCATTAAAATTTCACCCGTATTTGGTTCAATAGCAATAATGCCACCCCGTTTGTTGGCAAGTAGCTGTGTCCCATATTCTTGTAAATTGATGTCTATGGATAGTGTAATATCTTGTGCTGGCGTGGGAAGGGTGTCAAAAACACCTTCTTTGTAAGGGCCAAGAACTCGATTAAATTTATCGCGCTGCACATAGGTAACGCCTTTTTTCCCTCTGAGTATTTTTTCATAGGTTTTTTCTATGCCCTGTTTTCCGATAAGTTCACCACGCTCATAGTATGGGTTGGTTTCAATATCAAAATAATTTACTTCACTTATGTATCCTAAAATATTTGACGCAACACCTGTTTGATATGCCCGTACGGATTTACGCTCGATGTAAAACCCTGGAAACTTCCACATCTTTTCTTGCAATGCGGCATAATCTTTTTTTGAAATCTGCCCTAATACTACTGATGGCGCTCTTAGAGAATAGCGTCTAGCCTTAGTTAATCGCTCTATTAACTCCTCTTTGGTGACATGAAGCATGTTGCAAAGGTTTATGGTGTCAAAAGAGGAGACATTTTTTGGAATCACCATAAGGTCATACATGGGCTGGTTGGAGACCAGTAACTTTCCATTTCGATCAAATATATAACCCCGTTCTGGAAACACATATTGTTTTAATACAGAATTTCTCAAGGACAAATCTCCGTACTCTTCTGAGAGTATTTGCAATGAAAATAAGCGTAAAAGCATGACCAGCGCAAAGCCTCCCACAAGAATTGGAAAAAAGCGCGTTCTCATTTCTTCTGTGTTAGTAATAAGATTAGGGCAATAGCAACAATTGTGAGTAGGCTGTTAACCAACCATGTTGTTAAAAACCAACCGATGTTTTGCCAATCGAAAACTACAAATACCAACATAAAAAAGTGGTGTAGCAATATAATCAGTATCGTGTACTTGATAAGACTGTCAAACGATTCGTTTTTCAACTTCAAATCTTTGGGGTTTAGGGTGTCTTTGTGTGTAAAGCGAACACATATGGGGCGTAAGTAACATACTAATAATGAAGCCATTGCGTGTGTGCCTCCTGAAAGGAAAATAAAATCAGCACACAAACCAATGGAAAACCCAACAAGTAGGACTACCCATGTTTCCCAATTATAGGGAAGTAAAATAAGAAGTATTACATATACAAAGGGTGCGTAAGGAATGCCCAACAAAATAGGATCAAACAAAAATGCCTGTACAAACATTATTGCCAAAAACCATAAAATACCTGGGACAATGTTATTCATCTTTGCTGGTATTTATCATTTCTTTTAATTCTTCTACTTGTGGCACAACCACAACATACACGTTGCCTAGTTGTGTTAAATCTTCAAAAAGCTCAATGAAAAGGGTGTAATAATTATCGTTCAGTGGCACAACAATATCCTTAACAACACCAAGGTCAATACCTGACGGAAAAATGGCCGACATTCCACCAGATATAATGGTGTCGCCAACTTTAACATTTGCAGCAAGGGGGACGTCTGATAATTTCATGGTGTTGGTGGTTATACCATCCCAGTATAAACTCCCAAAATGATTGCTTTTTTTCAGCTTTGCATTTACACGTAGCGATTTGTTTAACAGCGAAATTACGCCACTTGTCTTTTGATTGGTGGCATATACAACACCAACAATTCCCTTTGCGGTAACAACACCCATCTCTTTTTTAACCCCTTGGCTTTCACCAACATTAAGTGTGATATAATTGTGTTTTCGGTTGATGCTGTTGTGAATTACTTGTGCAGGAATAACCTCAAAGGGAATAGAATCCAGTAATAAAGGTTTGTTTTTTTGGGTAATAAGCTGCGTCAGTAGGTAGCTATTCTCTTCAATCAATTGTTGATTATGAGAATGTTGCATGAAGTATGATGAAAGTTTATAACGCGTATTATAAAACGGAGCACTAATGCTATGAGATAATGTTAAAAGTTTGTTGCGTTGGTAGCTTTGGTTTTTAATAATCAGAAAGAGGGCAAGAGAGAATAAAAACAAAAACAGCAAAAGCGTTCCGTTTCGCAATATGCTGTTCAGTAATTTTTGCATGAGCTACGTTACTTTACTAGAACCGTTTTGTAGCGCTCTAGATTTTTTAGTACAATACCCGTTCCGCGTACTACGGCTCTAAGCGGATCTTCGGCAATAAATATGGGAAGTTCAGTTTTCTGGGACAATCGCTTGTCAAGTCCACGAAGCATAGAACCTCCACCAGCCAAATACACCCCAGTGTTGTAGATATCTGCAGCAAGTTCGGGAGGTGTTTGTGAAAGTGTTTCCATAACAGAATCCTCAATACGGATGATTGATTTATCAAGCGCTTTGTGAATTTCTCTATACGAAATCATAATTTCTTTAGGCTTCCCTGAAAGCAAATCACGCCCTTGAACCGACATGTCTTCGGGTGGATTTTCTAATTCTTCAGAGGCAGAACCAATCGCAATTTTCACTCGCTCAGCGGTACGCTCTCCAATAAACAAATTGTGCTGCGTTCGCATGTAGTAAACAATATCGTTGGTAAATACGTCTCCAGCAATTTTCACCGACTTATCACATACAATTCCAGAAAGCGCAATGACAGCAATCTCGGTAGTCCCGCCACCAATATCAACAATCATATTTCCTTTAGGTTGCATGATATCAATTCCAATACCAATGGCGGCAGCCATAGGCTCATGAATCAAATAGACTTCCTTCCCGTTTACGCGTTCTGCTGACTCACGTACGGCGCGCATTTCAACTTCTGTAATTCCAGAAGGAATACAAATAACCATACGAAGCGAGGGTGTAAAAAAGCGTTTTTTCAGTGAAGGGATGTTCTTGATGAACATGCTTATCATTTGTTCAGAAGCATTAAAATCTGCAATTACACCGTCTTTTAACGGACGAACAGTTTTGATGTTTTCATGGGTTTTTCCCTGCATCTGGTTTGCTTCTTGACCTACAGCTATAATCTTATTGTTGGTTCTGTCTATGGCCACAATAGATGGACTATCTACAACAATTTTGTCGTTGTGAATAATAAGTGTGTTTGCGGTACCTAAGTCTATCGCAATTTCTTCAGTCAAAAAATCAAAAAATCCCATGGGAGCAAAATTGATATGTAATATTACGAATTAATGTTTAAAATGCCGCACGCCTGTCATAACCATTGCCATATTGTTTTCATTGCAATAATCAATGCTAAGTTGGTCCTTGATAGAACCACCCGGCTGAATTACGGCCGAAACACCGGCATTGTGTGCAATTTCGACACAATCAGGAAATGGAAAAAAGGCATCGCTGGCCATCACTGCTCCGTTAAGGTTAAAACCAAAATGTGCTGCTTTTTCAATGGCTTGGTTTAAAGCATCTACTCGCGAAGTTTGTCCTGTCCCCGAAGAAATTAGTTGTCCGTCTTTTGCCAAAACAATGGTGTTTGATTTGGTGTGTTTGCATATTTTCGATGCGAACAATAAATCATTTTCTTCTTGAGGCGTGATTTTTCGTTGCGTTGCGACCTGTAAGATTTCAGCGCTATCTGTAATCGCATCGCGGTCTTGTACCAAATGTCCATTTAAACACGATCGCACCACTTTCTTGGATTGTGGGTATTGATTGAGTTGCAATAAAATTCGATTCTTTTTTTGTTGTAGTAGCTCTTGAGCATCAGCTTCAAAATCTGGTGCAATGACCACCTCACAGAATAAATTGTGAATTTGCGCTGCAGTAGCCAAATCAATAGTTTGATTGGCAATAAGCACGCCCCCGAAAGCTGAAACAGGATCGCCAGCAAGTGCAGCTGCATAGGCTTCTGAAAGAGTTTTACGGGTTGCCAGTCCACAAGCATTGTTGTGTTTCAAAATCGCAAAGGTTGGCGCATCGTTTTGAAATTCAGCCATGAGTTGTACTGCAGCATCCACATCCAAAAGGTTGTTATATGAAAGTTCTTTACCGTGGTGCTTGGTAAAAACATCATTAAAATCACCAAAAAATTGTCCTTTTTGATGTGGGTTTTCACCATATCGAAGTGTTGTTCCGCTGCTGTAACTAATTTTTAGCGCATCATCATCATGATTAAAAAACGAGAAAATTTGCGTGTCATAATGTGATGATACATGAAAGGCGTTGGTTGCAAATCTCTTTCGGTCATCTAGTGATGTAGTCCCCTTTTTTTCATTGAGTAACGATAGTAAATCGGCATAATCATTTACAGATGAAACGCACAAAACATCACGATAATTTTTAGCTGCTGCGCGGATAAGCGAAATACCACCGATATCAATTTTCTCAATAATATCTGCCTCACTTGCCCCCGATTTTACAGTATCTTCAAAAGGGTACAAATCCACCAATACAATGTCCAAATGTGGAATGTCGTATGTAGCCAATTCTTGTTGGTCGTTTTCGTTCTCCCGGCGATTTAAGATACCGCCAAATACTTTTGGGTGTAATGTTTTTACGCGCCCACCCAAAATTGAGGGGTAAGAGGTCAGGTCTTCTACATGGTTTACAGGAATGCCTTGTTCCTCAATAAAAGCTGCCGTCCCCCCCGTAGAATAGAGAGTAATGCCCAATTCGTGCATTTTTTTAACTATGGGGGCTAACCCTTCTTTACTAAATACAGAAATAAGGGCTGATTTGACTTGAATAGCATCTTGCATGTAGAAAAATTTGAAAGCACAAAAGTAAGGATTTTATCCCACTAAAATTGTGCGTTTGTACGCAATAAAAAGGCAGAAACAAGTGTGTTCACTTCTTCTAAAAAATGCGCATCTTTTTCTCCAAATGCTTTTGGTGTGTTGGAGTCAATGTCAATTTGCCCCACATTTTTACCATTAATGAATAAAGGAATAACAATCTCAGATTTTACATCTATGCTACAAGCAATATAGTTGTCTTGCTCAGACACATCGTCTACCACAAAGTTTTGGTTGCTAACCGCCACTTGCCCGCAAATTCCTTTACCAAACGGGATTACGGTATGGTCAGTGGGTTTGCCAGCAAATGCTTTCAGGTGAAGCTCCTCTTTTTTTGGGTGGTGAAAATAAAATCCGACCCAGTCGTATTGGGGTAGATTTTGTTGTATTTGGGCACAAACCCAATCTAGTCCAACTTGAGTAGCTGGATTTTTATCAAGGACTAGTTTAATTTCTTTAAGTAGTGCTGAATACATAAAAAAAACTGCCCCACATTGTGGGGCAGTAATATAATTGTGTTTTTACATCATGCCGGGCATTCCACCACCACCCATTGGCGGCATAGCTGGCGGATTGTCTTCTTTAATATCCACTAACGCACATTCTGTAGTAAGAATCATTCCTGCAACAGAAGCAGCGTTTTCAAGCGCAATACGTGTTACTTTTTTAGGATCAATGATTCCTTTTTCTTGCATATTGCCATAGGTGTTTGTTTTGGCATCATAACCAAAGTTTTCGTCACCTTCAATAACTTTAGCAACAACTACTGATCCCTCACCACCAGCATTTTCAACAATAGTGCGAAGGGGTGATTCAATGGCGCGTGAGACAATTTGCACACCTGTTTGTTCATCGGCATTGGCGGTTTTGAGCTTAGCCAAACTTGGCAAGGCTTGCAGTAACGCAACACCACCACCCGAGACAATGCCTTCTTCTACGGCAGCACGGGTTGCGTGTAATGCGTCGTCTACACGGTCTTTCTTTTCTTTCATTTCTACTTCAGAAGCGGCACCTACATACAATACCGCAACACCACCTGAAAGTTTGGCTAAACGTTCTTGTAACTTTTCTTTGTCGTAATCCGAAGTTGAAGCTTCAATTTGAGATTTAATTTGATTCACTCTCGCCTTGATGTCTTCAGGGTTGCCAGAGCCATTAACAACTGTTGTATTGTCTTTGTCAATGGTTACTTTTTCAGCAGTACCCAACATATCAATGGTGGCATTTTCGAGTGTAAATCCACGGTCTTCAGAAATTACTGTCCCACCAGTTAGGATAGCAATATCCTCGAGCATCGCTTTTCTGCGATCTCCAAAACCAGGTGCTTTCACAGCAGCAATTTTAAGTGACCCTCTTAACTTGTTAACTACAAGTGTCGCAAGGGCTTCTCCATCTACATCTTCTGCAACCACAACAAGAGGCTTCCCGCTTTGTGCTACGGGCTCAAGTACTGGCAACAAGTCTTTCATGGTAGAGATTTTCTTGTCGTACAACAAAATGTATGGTGCTTCCATGTCGGCTTCCATTTTGTCCGAATTGGTAACAAAATAGGGAGAGATATACCCGCGATCAAATTGCATACCTTCAACAATATCTACTGTGGTATCTGTTCCTTTGGCTTCCTCTACGGTGATAACACCTTCTTTACCAACTTTGTCAAAAGCAGCAGTAATTAGCTCACCGATAGTTTCGTCATTGTTGGCAGAAATAGATGCAACTTGCTTGATTTTTTCAGACGAATTGCCTACTTCAACAGACTGTTCGTTAAGGTTTGCTACAATAGCCTCTACCGCTTTGTCAATGCCTCGTTTCAAATCCATAGGGTTTGCACCAGCAGCAACGTTTTTCAATCCTTCTTTTACAATGGCTTGTGCCAAAATGGTAGCTGTAGTAGTACCGTCTCCAGCTAGGTCGTTGGTTTTAGAAGCTACTTCTTTTACCATTTGCGCCCCCATGTTTTCAAGGGCATCTTCTAATTCTACTTCTTTTGCAACACTAACACCATCTTTGGTTACCTGTGGTCCACCAAAAGATTTGCCAATAATTACGTTGCGCCCTTTTGGTCCAAGGGTTACTTTAACTGCATTTGCAAGTGCATCTACGCCACGCTTTAGTCCGTCGCGTGCTTCTATATCAAATTGTATTTTTTTTGCCATGATTTTAATTATTTAGAAACAATTGCTAGAATATCGCTTTCGCGCATTATAAGATAATCTTCGCCGTCGAGCTTAAGCTCTGTGCCAGCATATTTGCCATACAAAACAGTATCGCCCACTTGAACAGTGATGGCATCGTCTTTGGTTCCAGGACCTGTAGCAACAACAGTTCCATTTTGTGGTTTCTCTTTAGCTGTATCGGGGATAATAATTCCCGATGCTGTCGTAGTTTCTGCCGCTAATGGCTGAATTACTACACGGTCAGCCAAGGGTTTGATATTGATCGTACTCATGTTATAAATTTAATTTTAGAGAAAATAACATCAATTATGCCAACACATAATTTTGGGAATAATAAGCCCAAAATGCTGACAAGATGACACTAATGTTTAGTTTCCGTCCCCAGTAACAGGAATTTCGGGAAGTTGTTCAGGAATCTCTTCTGGAACAGCTTCAGGGATAACCTCCTCAATGGCATTTTCGCCTACAAGCGTAGACTCGTTACCTTCGGAGGGGAGGCTAGTCATTGAATTTGAAATTAGAATAAGCACCAATAGAAGGGTTGCCAATACCCAAGTGCTTCGGTCAAGGAAATCTGTCGTTTTTTGTACGCCCCCAAGTTGTTGAGAACTACCACCAAACGATGAAGATAGCCCGCCACCTTTTGGATTTTGTACCATGACCACCAATATAAGTAAGAAGCAAACAATGATGGTTAATCCTAGAAAAATGGAAAATGTACTCATATCAACTCTCTTTTTGTGCGTTTGTAATTTTTCTAATTTGGTCAGCAAAGAAACCACTTTTTTCCGGATATTTCAATGCTAAAATTTCGTAAGCCTTTTTAGCTTTTTTTAGCTTTCCTTGTTTTAAATAAACTTCTGCTAAGGTTTCAGTCATCAGTATTTGCTCGTCGAACTGTTGTTTCTTGGTTAAATCTATTGGATTAGCTCCAGATTTTGAAACCACAATTTTGGGCGCATCAGCAATAAACTTATCGATAAGTCTATTCTCCTCATTTATTGGAGGAGGTATTGATTCTAACCCCCGTAGCCAATCGACAAAAGAGCGTATCTCATCACTCGAATCTTGTTCGGTTGCCAGTTGTACAAAGTCCTCAATAATCGTGGGATTCTGTATAAGATGCAACCTGTTTTTGGTGTGCAATGAGCACGTTTCTAGGAGTTCTTCCTTTTTATCTAAGCCATTGTCGTTAGCAATTTGCCAACCCAAATGATGCAGTGCCTGAAAATATGGATACTGTTGCACCAGCGTATTCAAATGTTCAAGGGTGTTTTGGGGTTCCGTTTGCCCTTTTTCACGAAGTTTTGTTAGGTATGTACGTTCGTGACTTACCATTTGGCTAATGATTCGTTAAAAATGTCTTGAGTGATGCGTTCGAAAAGTACTTCGTGTGCTTCGGCTTGAATAGCCTGTAGTTGCGTTGCGGCATCAAAATCGTAAAAGAAACTGAAGCGTTTTTCAAAGTCATCATCACCATTTAGCGTATTAAAAAACCGCACATTAACTGCCATGGTAAGTCGGTTTTGCGCTGCCGTTTGTTGCGCCGTTGCCGTCATTGGAGTAACGCGGTATTCCACAATTTCTCCTTCATATATTAAGTGACCATTGAGATTTGTAAGCTCTAGGTTAGTCTGATTCAATAACATCTCTTGCACTGCATTGGTAAAGTCGCGATCTAGTCCGGGTTCAAAGACTGAGCCTACTTCGTTTGCAGCATTGTTGACAAAGAAATTTACTTGAACTGTTTCTACTCCTTTAGGAATAGAGGCTCCTGTAAATGAATAGTACTTACAACTGGCAAGCAACAGAAACGTTAAGAAAGCCAATCTTTTCATGCTATAAATCTAAGTCAAATTGCTTGATTTTTCGATATAATGTTCGTTCAGAAATACCTAGCTCGGCTGCGGCTGCTTTTCTTCTTCCTTTGTTGCGCTCCAAAGCTTTTACAATAAGTTCGAATTCTTTGTCTTGCAACGATAGGGTTTCGGCCTCCTCTACTTCCTCGGCAAAATCATACCGATCTGTATACGATTCTTCTTCAGTAGGGGTTGGCGTGCCAGACGAAAGCTGTAAGTGGCTGTCTTGCTCATTTTCGTCTCCATAAATCTTTTGAATCAACCCTTCGTGTTGTGCTTTGGCTTGATCCATATTAGAGGCATTCATGAGTTCGTGAGTGAGTTTTTTCAGATCGTTAAGGTCTGCCTTCATGTCAAATAATACTTTGTAAAGTATTTCACGTTCAGATCCAAAATCACCTTCTTGTCCCTTGCGGTCTATCACAGCGGGTAGGTTGGATTTGGTTTCTGGCAAATAATTTCGAAGAATGTCTGCAGTAATATTTCGTTCTTGTTCAAGCACAGAAAGCTGTTCGGCAATATTGCGAAGCTGACGGATATTTCCAGCCCATTGTTGCTGCTCCAACATCATTTGTGCCTTTTCGTCAAGACGTACGGTGGGCATTCGGTATTTTTGAGCAAAATCTGCAGCAAACTTTCGAAACAATAGATGAATGTCGCCTTTTCTTGCCCTTAGTGGTGGTAGGTTGATTTCAACCGTACTCAATCGATAGTACAAGTCTTCTCTAAACTTTCCCTTTTGGATGGCTTCCATCATGTGTACATTGGTGGCTGCCACGACTCGTACATCGGTTTTTTGCACGTTAGAAGAACCAACTTTCATAAACTCTCCATTTTCCAACACGCGCAGCAAACGCACCTGTGTTGATAATGGCAATTCGCCTACTTCATCTAAAAAAATAGTGCCTCCATGCGCTACTTCAAAATAACCACTTCGCGTTTGGGTTGCACCGGTAAAAGCACCTTTCTCGTGTCCAAAAAGCTCAGAATCAATTGTACCTTCTGGGATGGCACCACAGTTTACGGCGATAAATTTTCCGTGTTTACGGTTAGACAGTTGGTGAATGATACGTGGAAGAGCCTCTTTACCAACTCCAGATTCACCAGTAACAAGAACTGAAATTTCAGTAGGGGATACGCGCAACGCCTTGCCAATGGCAAAATTGAGTTGCGGATCATTTCCAATGATACCAAACCGCTGTTTGATGTTTTGAACATTATCCATGATGATAGCTTTGCGTTAGACCAAAACCTGCGGCTGTACCTAACAGTGTTGCAGAGGTACACGAATCAATGGTTACGTTGACAAAGTCTCCTATGGTGTAGTGCTCTTTCGGGAATACGACTACCGTATTTTGTTGGGTACGACCACTCCAATGATTTTCCGATTTTTTCGAGGTTTTTTCAATCAGTACTTCGACTGTTTTTGCTATAAACTGATCGTTTCTGTAACGTCCATGATTTTGCTGCATCGCAACAATTTCTTGCAATCGTCTTTTCTTAACTTCTTGCGGAATGTTGTCTTCCAATTTTTTGGCTGCTGGCGTTCCAGGACGCTCAGAGTACATAAACATAAATCCAAAATCATACTTGACATACTCCATAAGACTTAAAGTATCTTGATGGTCAGCTTCGGTTTCATTTGGAAATCCAGAAATCATATCTTGTGAAATACCGCAGTCGGGAATGATTTTACGGATGTCATCAATAAGTTCCATATATTCTTTTCGGGTATGCTGCCTATTCATGGCTTTGAGCACAGCATCACTTCCCGATTGTACAGGTAAGTGAATGTAGTTACATATATTTGGATGCTTTGCCATAATGTGTAGCACGTCGCGGGTCATGTCTTGCGGGTTTGAGGTCGAAAAGCGAATCCGAATACCAGGATGCGCCGTCGCCACAATATCGAGTAATTGATGAAAGTGAACTGCCGTTTTTTGCTGCAAAGCACTTGCCTTATCAAAATCTTTTTTTGGTCCACCGCCATACCACAAATAACTGTCTACGTTTTGCCCCAACAATGTGATTTCTTTGTAGCCTGACTTGGCTAGTGTGTTGATTTCTTCCAAAATACTTTTTGGATCGCGGCTGCGTTCACGTCCTCGTGTAAAGGGCACTACACAAAACGTACACATATTATCACAACCACGCGTAATCGAAACAAAGGCAGTTACACCATTGGATTGCAACCGAACAGGCTGCACATCGCCATAGGTTTCTTCTTTTGATAGGATAACATTTACAGCATCTCGACCTGCTTCTACTTCAGCCACGAGGTTTGGTAAATCTTTGTATGCATCAGGTCCAACGACCAAATCCACGATTTTTTCTTCTTCTAAAAAGGCGCTTTTTAGGCGCTCTGCCATACAACCCAATACACCAACTTTTACATTTGGATTGCTCTTTTTTACACCCTGAAAGGCTTCTAAACGATTGCGAACGGTTTGTTCGGCTTTTTCACGAATAGAACAAGTGTTGACTAGAATAAGATCGGCCTCATTGAGTTGGGTAGTCGTTTCATATCCAGCATCTCCCAAAATAGAAGCCACAATCTCACTATCCGAAAAATTCATCTGACAGCCGTAAGACTCGATAAACATTTTTTTTCCTTTGTTAGTGCCTGAAGAATGGTACTCAAGAACGTCACCATTATAGGCGTTGGGATTCTTATTCTCTTCTTGATTGGCTTGACGCATGGATGTTTTTTAAGTGCATACAAAATTACAAAATCTCAATGAAATTGACATTTTGTCAGGTGGTTGTTTTCCTAATGCGGCAAACGAGACTTTAAAACACCATAACAATAGGTGCCAAGAATTGCAAATACCAACACAATTAGTAAAGGAAAATAACCAGCTCCGATAAGCACATATATAGGACCTGGACAAGCTCCTGTGAGTGCCCAACCCAGTCCAAAAACAATACCGCCAAACAATGGCGCTTTAATCAATTTGGCTTTGGATGGAATTTCAATTTGTTGTCCAAAAAAGGAGCGGAGCTTAAAGCGTTTTATGGCTTGAGTGATAAGTACACCAAGGGTAACTGCTGATCCAATAATACCATACATATGGAATGATTTAAACTGGAACATTTCATAAATACGGAACCACGAAGCCGCTTCTGATTTAATCATAGTGACACCAAAAAGGATTCCAATGCCGAAATAAAGAGCTATTCTTTTCATAATAAACAAGGTAAAATAAAGTGATTCATAAGAAGACCGCCAATAAAAAATCCGATGACGGCAATAAGGGAAGGCAACTGCAAGTTGCTAAGTCCTGAAATGGCGTGTCCTGAAGTACATCCTCCAGCATATCGAGTACCAAAACCGATAAGAAATCCACCAAGGGCAAGAAGCGCTAGTGTCTTTGGGTTGGATAGTGCGTCGTTGCTAAAAAAATAGGAGGGCATAAAAACATCCCCTGCGCCTTCAATACCAAGTTCGTTGAGCTGTACCACTACATCTTCGTTAATAGTACCCACGCTGCCATCTGTCATATAGTTTGCTGCAAAAAAGCCCCCTACAGCAGCACCTAGTGCCACCACTAAGTTCCAACGGTATTGCCGCCAATCATAATTAAAAAAAGATGTTTTTTTACCAGCTCCGGCCATGGCGCAAAGCGTTCGGAGGTTTGATGACATACCAAAATTTTTCTCGGCAAACAGCAAAAGAAATAACACCACCGCAATGGCAGGACCCCCAATATACCACGGCCAAGGTTCTGTAAATAAGCTCATATGAATTAAAATTTGGTCAAATATATGTACTCATAATTTATTTTTATAAGATTTAAAAGAATCATTTTTTAAGATGATTTTTGGCAGCGATTTGGGGGTCATACAAAAAAAATTAACCCCAACAGCACTATCATAAACCATAAATTCTTCTACTTTTGTCTGGTAAAATTTGCCTATGCCCGAGAATTTAGTCATCGTTGAGTCTCCTGCCAAAGCCAAAACTATAGAGAAGTTTTTGGGGAAAAAGTTTAAAGTGGTATCCAGTTATGGACATATTGCTGACCTTCCTACCAAAGACCTCGGAGTTGATGTTGACGGCGATTTCAGTCCAAACTATATTGTCAATGGGGATAAAAAGAAAGTGGTTAATGAATTAAAAACATTGGCGACAAAAGCCCAAACCGTTTGGCTAGCAAGTGATGAAGATAGAGAAGGAGAAGCTATTGCATGGCATTTGTCGGAACAACTAAACCTTGACAAAAGCAACACGAAGCGCATTGTATTTCATGAAATAACGAAAAGTGCTATTGAGAATGCTATACAGCATCCAAGAGTTATAAATCAACATTTGGTTGATGCACAGCAGGCGCGTAGGGTCTTGGACCGACTGGTGGGCTATGAACTCTCGCCTATATTGTGGCGTAAAGTTAAAGGAGGACTTTCTGCTGGACGTGTTCAATCGGTATCCGTTCGTATTTTGGTAGAGCGCGAGCGTGAAATAGAAGCTTTTAACTCTGTAGCAACATATAAAGTACAAGCTATTTTTTCTACTAAAGAAGGCAAAGCCGTTAAGGCAACAACTAACACAACATTTGAAACTGCAGAACAAGCGCAAGCATTTTTGGAACAAAACATAGGCGCGCTTTTTACGGTTTCATCTCTTGAGAAAAAACCAGCTAAAAAATCGCCTACGGCTCCGTTTACAACTTCAACTTTACAGCAGGAAGCTTCTAGAAAATTAGGTTTTTCAGTAAGTCGAACCATGTCAAATGCCCAACGTCTGTATGAGGCAGGACATATTACTTATATGCGAACCGACAGTGTTAATCTTTCCAAGCAAGCCCTAACCGAAGCCAATAATGTAATTACGCAAGCCTATGGTGAAGCATATGCAAAAACACGTACTTACAAAACCAAGAACAAATCTGCGCAGGAAGCACACGAAGCCATTCGACCTACACGATTGGCAAATATGCAAATTGACGCCCAACGAGATGAACAACGTCTTTATGAACTTATTTGGAAGCGCACCATTGCTTCGCAAATGAGCGATGCAAAATTGGAACGCACCGTAGCGCAAATACAGGCAGATAAACACGATGTGTTGTTTACCGCTCGCGGAGAGGTAATCACTTTTGAAGGGTTTTTAAAGGTATATTTTGAGGGAAAAGACGAAGAAGAGGAAGCTGCTGAAGGCTTATTGCCAAAAATGACCAAAGGAGATGTACTCAGCACCAAAACCATTGCTGCTACGGAACGCTTCAGTCGTCCACCGTCACGCTACACAGAAGCATCTTTGGTAAAGCGTTTAGAAGAACTGGGAATTGGTCGTCCTTCGACCTATGCGCCAACAATAACCACAATTATTAATAGAAAATATGTGGAAAAAGGTACTGTTGAAGGCACAGACAGAAATTATGTTCAGCTTACATTAAAAGGAGGTGATATTACTACAAAAACACTAACTGAACGTGTTGGTTCTGAAAAAGGTAAATTGGTGCCAACAGATGTAGGTAGACTCGTGAACGATTTTTTAGTTGCCAATTTTTCCAATATCGTAGATTATAACTTTACGGCTAAAGTTGAGCAAGACTTTGACTCCATAGCTCTTGGAAAAGAAGATTGGAAAAGCATGATGAAGTCATTTTATAGTGATTTCCATCCAATTATTGAAAATGTACGTGAAAATGCGCAACGTGAAATCGGAGAACGCATCTTGGGCACTGATCCAAAAACAGGGAGGCAGTTGAGTGTGCGACTTGGAAAATTTGGTGCGATGGCACAAATTGGCACTGTTGATGATGAGGAAAAACCGTTGTTTGCGAGCCTTCACCCCGATCAGCAGTTGGCAAAAATAACGTTTGAAGAAGCATTGGATTTATTTAAACTCCCCCTGCAGTTGGGCGAATTTGATTCAGAGGAGGTTGAGGTAAACAATGGACGGTATGGACCTTATGTGCGCCATGGAAAAACATTTATTTCGCTGCCGAAAGGCAAAAACCCGCTTGCAACAACTTTAGATGAAGCAATAGAATATATTAAGGAAAAGCGTCTTGCAGACGCGCCTGTTGCGATGTACGAAGAATTGCCCGTAACAAAAGGGGTTGGACGATTTGGACCTTTTATTAAGTGGAACGGCTGGTTTATCAATGTTTCAAAAAAATACGATTTTGACACGCTTTCCAAAGACGATATTGCTACATTAATTGAAGATAAAAAGAAAAAAGAAGCCGAACGCATTGTACAGCATTGGGAAGAAGAAGGCGTACGAATTGAAAAGGCGCGCTGGGGACGACATAATTTGATTAAAGGAAAGCAAAAAGTAGAGCTTTCCAAAGATGTTGATGTTTCTAAAATGACATTAACCCAAGCAATGGCACTCTTGGAAAAACAAAAACCAAAAAGGCGCACCAAAAAAAAATAAGTGGAATTCGATTTTTTACGTCCTGTTGACGATAAGCTTCTCGCACATAATTTGATGCTTCCTGAACAGGTTTTAGGTCGAAATCTCCGCATCCACACCCGTCAAGAGGGGTTCCCAGATTTGAAAAATGTGGGGTTAGTAATTGTTTCGCTTGACTCCAGATCAAATAATGGAGATTCCCTTCATGTTAGGTTTAGACAACATTTTTACCAACTTTTTGCTGGAAATTGGGACTTTGCATATGCAGATTTAGGGGTCATACTGCCTGGAGAAAGTTCCGAAGACACCCTTTTTGCCATCCAAACACTGGTAAAAGAAATGCATCAGCGTAACATTTTGACCATTCTTGTAGGGGGTGAGCAGGAAAATACGCTTGGTATGTTCCGAGGACTTAGTAGCATGAACACTTTTGTAAACCTCACTTCGATTGATTCGCATTTTGATTTTGGTGCTCCAGGGCTATTGGTTTCAGATGACAGTTATATGTCAAAAATAATAACTGAAAAACCCAATAACCTTAAGCAGTTTACCAATTTAGGCTACCAAAGCTATTATGTGTCACAGGAGGAATTAGACCTCATGCAAAAATTGTTTTTTGACGCCCACAGGCTTGGAGATATTTCTTCCGATATTCAGGAAGCAGAACCAATTTTACGAGATACGGATATTTTATCGGTAGATTGTGGCGCAATCAAAGCCAGCGAAATGGACTACAGCAAAGGAAGTCCAAATGGTTTTGACGGCGCACAAATATGTAAGCTTATGCGATATGCAGGGCTGAGTGATAGGTTGAGTGTAATGGGACTTTATCCTGTTTCTTCATCACACAGGGCTGATCAATTGCTTGCGCAAATGGTTTGGTATGTGCTTGAGGGGTATTGTTATCGCGTGAATGAATATCCGTTTTCTACCCACGAGGCATGTACTAAATTTGTAGTTCCCTTAGAGCAAGAGACACTTATTTTTTACAAAAGCAATAAAAGCCAACGTTGGTGGATTGAGGTTCCTAAAGAGGGAAAATATAATAATAAGAAACAAATGACGTTATTACCATGTGCTGAGAAAGACTATCGTTTGGCGCAAAAAGGTGAAATTCCTAGTAGATGGTGGAAATCAGTGCAACGTAATATGCATTAAATTCCATATTTTTGGAGAATTACTTTTTAACGTAAAGTAACTAATTTAAAAGATTGAATGAAAAAGGCACTGTTATTCCTCCTTACAGCTCTAACTTTAACAGGTTGCGGCAGAGGTAACCAAGGTGAGCTTATTGGGGTAAAGCAAAAGAAGTTTTACGAAACCAAACCCCACGGTATGGCACTAATTCCTGGAGGCTCCTTAATTATGGGGTCTTCGGACGAAGATATTTTAGCGGCGAATGATAACATTACGCGCACTGTTACCCTTCGTTCCTTTTGGATGGATGAAACCGAAATCACGAATGCAGAGTATCAACAATTTGTGGAATGGGTTAAAGACTCAATTATCAGAACGGAACTTGCAAAAGCTGCTTTGCTAAATGGAGGTTATTTTTCTGTTTCTGAATTTCCTACGTCTGACGAGGAAATAGATGCAAATCCTATTCTTTCCTATCTTCCGCAATATGACATGGATGATCTTCAAGACGGGAATGACGATGAAAAGAGCGGATATCAGCAGTACTTAGAAGAAAACTTTAGCGATTATGTTTCGAATTATTACGAAACAGAAGATGCACCAGATGAAGTATTTCATTATCACCTACCCTTGAATCGCGATGTGGATATTGTGAAAGAACGAGAAGAATACCCTGATGTAGACTATGCTCGTGTTTTTGAGGAAACAATTTATTTACCTGAGAATGAATGGTTTAATGGTGAACCTGCCTTAAACACTAAGTTGCTTAAATACCGCTTTGCAAGTGTAGATTTAAATCAGGCAGTCGATAATCCTGATAGTGCGCGTTCAAATTTTGCTCGCTACGAAGTTCATGAAGTATATCCTGACACCACAGTTTGGATTAAGGACTTTAATTATAGCTATAACGAGCCTATGCACAATGATTATTTTTGGCATCGCGCTTATGCCAACTACCCCGTAGTTGGAATTAATTGGCATCAAGCAAGAGCTTTTGCCCATTGGCGCAGCAAAATTAGAAACGATTATTTGCGTAGTAGAAAAAAACGTAAATCTACTACTGGTAGGTTTAGATTGCCTACTGAAGTCGAGTGGGAGTATGCTGCTCGCGGAGGTTTGGAATCTGCGATTTATCCTTGGGGTGGTCCATATCTTACAGATGACAGAGGTTGTTTTATGGCGAATTTCAAACCGCAACGCGGAAATTATGCTGCAGATATGTCTTTGTATACCGTAGAGGCAGACTCGTACAAGCCAAATGATTATGGTCTTTATAATATGTCAGGCAATGTGTCTGAGTGGACAAATTCCACTTACACCAAAGACACATATGAATTTATGAGTACTGTAAATCCAAATTATGACAATTTTGAAGACACACAAAAAGCTATACGTGGTGGCTCATGGAAAGATGTATCATACTATTTGCGTGTAGCTTCAAGAGATTATGAATATGCTGATAGTGCACGTAGTTATTTGGGCTTTCGTTTGGTTCGTGACTATTTTGGCGCTAGTGAAGAAATACAACAATAAATTAAAAAGATGAAAAAAAATAAATTTCCAATCCCTGAAAATGTTTTAGAACTTATGTTTGGATTAGGTGCCGCTGTAGTTATCATAGGTGCCTTATTGAAAATCACACACAGTGAATTTTTATTTTCCGGTAATACATGGTTAACTGCAGGCCTTGTAACAGAGGCAATTATTTTTACGATTACTGGATTAAGAGGGTTTATTTTGTTACGCGAAAACGCACCTTCGGTTTCAAACGAAGATGTCACTGACTTATCGGGCGTAGCACAAGAGGCGCAAGCGTTAAAATTGGCGTATCAGAATGCAACTGCGCAGCTCGAGACTTTAGGGACAAACCTTTCTAGTGCTGCCTCTGCAACAGGTGCTTTTGAAGTTCCTTCAGATTTGCCTGAAAACATGTCTAGTCTAAACGTTAATGTTGCACAAACCAACCAAGCATTGGAGCAATTGTCTAAAGCGTACACGGCCACTAAAGATGCTGTTGCAACAGAACCGTCAGCTCACACCAAAGTAGTAGACAATATGAACGATTTGCAATCAGAGCTTTCATCACTTAAACAAACCGTTGCTGATTTAAATGCCAAATACGCGGATATTCTTGGCGCAATGAAAAACTAATTTATGGCTGGAGCAAAGCAAGATACGCGGCAAAAAATGATCAACATGATGTACTTGGTCTTCATCGCTATGTTAGCGTTGAACATCAGTAAGGAAGTGTTGGCTACGCTGGGGCTAATTAATAACGATATCACACAGGCAACTCAAGATTTGATTGAAGATAGTAATGAAAAATACACAACATTCAGCAACAATTTAAATAATGAATATTATAAAGTTGCCGCCGAAAGCACTCCCAAAATAAAGGAGGTTGCAGATGAATACTATGCCTATGTTGAGGCGTTAAAGGAGCAAATCATTGCAAGTGATCAAAATGGGTTTCGAATGGCTCGAAAAGATAAGACCACAGGAGTTGTTGATACGATTGTTGATTATCAAACCATGGATAAATCACAATTTCTTGATGAATACTTCTTCATTGGGGGTAAGTACACGGAAAATGGGCAAGAGTTTGTAAATAGATTTTCTTCTTTTCCAACTCAAATACAAACTGTTTTAGATGCTTTTTTGGCAGCTGATTTGGAAAAAGATCCCCCAACAGATGAGCTTCCGGAAGGAGAATATGCAGATTTTGATTTTACGTTTTTAGCAGACTTAAACCAACGTTTTGCATACACTGAAAATGTACTTAATAGAGATGGAAAATATCAACCCTATTTGAGTTATCATTTTGAAGGCTTTCCACTGATTGCGTCACTTTCTAAATTAACAAAAATCCAGTCCGATATTCGATTTGTAGAAAATAAGGTTTTGGAAAGTATGCTGAGTACCATCAATGCTCATGAGGGGGGATTAAATAAATACCAGACATTGTTGGAGTCTACCCAGTCGTCTTTTTACACCAACGAAATGGTGGATGCCTCTATTGTCATGGGTAAAAAAGATTCCAACTTTAAGCCCAACCGCGCAGAGCTTTCACTTAATGGGAAGCCGTTGGTTCAGGGACGTGATTTCACTATTGCCGCAGGTGGGGTACAACTCAACAAAAGATTTGGTGCTCCAGGTTCGTATAAACTTACTGGAAAATTGTTTTTCGAACGAAACATGGAAGAACAAACGGTTGAAGTAGCGCAGGTTATTTCTGTAATTGATAAACCTAACGACGCTGTAATATCTGCAGACCAGATGAAAGTGGTGTATCGCGGATTGCCAAACGACTTATCAATTTCTATCCCTGGGATTCCTAACAATAAACTTAGCGTACGTGCAACAAATGGTAAGATTAGTCGTAAGGGCAATAAGTTTTTGGCTATTCCTGACGGCGATAAAGTCGGTAAAAGCATGCGTATTTTTGTTTCAGGTGAAATCAATGGCAATACCATAAATGCGCCTGGTCAAGACTTTAGAATTAAACCCCTTCCAGCAGCATTAGGTTCTATAGATTTAGGAGCGAAATTGGGGAAATTTGATAGCGGGGATATTATTCGTGAGTATGTTCCAGCAGGTACGATTGCTGCTAAATTCCCAGATGATTTTGACTATAATCTTAACGTAACCGTTAAGAGTTTCAGCATTAAAGTAGGAAGCCGAGCTGCGATTCCCATTAAGTCTAATCGCATTAAAGACTCACGCGTGATTCGTTCTTATTTAGAAAATGCTTCTAAAGGCGATATCATCTTTATTTACAATATAGATGCTCAGGTTCGTACCGAGAATCAAGTGATAAATAATATTAAAGTAACTGACTTTGCCTTAACGATTAAGTAATGAAAACGTATTTTGGATTGGTTGTAATGTTGTTCGGTTTTGGTGTTTCGCATTCGCAAATAAACGTGCTTAATGCTGACCAACCCAACGAAATAGGGGTGTTATCAGAAGAGCAACAAGAAGCCTTAAGTGGCAAAAAATACCTCGAATATTCACATGTAGATGAAAAAGACATCATGTGGAGTAAAATTGTTTACGAAGAAATAGATCTATCTGAAAAGTTTAATCACCCGCTTTTTTTCCCTAAAGATGGGTTGTATTCCTCTGAAAGAAGGTCTCTCTGGCGCACCATCCGTGAAGCCATACTTTTAAAAAAAGTAACTAACGTATATAACGATGCGAATCCAAATTTCACAGAGACCTTTGACCGTGAAACATACCTCAGAAGATTAGTAAACCGCGAAGGTCCTGAACCAGTTCCGTTGAAGTCAATGGATATAGTGTCCTATAAAATTAAGGGCATTTGGTATGTTGATAAGCGTATTGGTGAAATGCGTTACAGACTTTTAGGTATTATGCCTCGTGGAAAGGATATGAACAACCTGAACAATGATGAGCCTGTTGATTTGTTTTGGTTATGGTATAAAGATTTACGTCCTATTCTACATGAGCAACTTGTTTTTGACGACAGAAATAATGCCAGTCGCATCACCTTCGATCAATTGCTTACTTCAAGAAGATTTACGGCTCGCATATATGCTATCGATAATGTGTTTAATGATCGTTCTGTCGATCAGTATGTTAATGATCCTTTTATGCAATTAATAGAGTCCGAAAGGCTCAAAAATGTAATTCGAGATTTTGAGCAAGACCTTTGGGCTAACTAACTAAAAACAAACCCACTTCTGTGGGTTTTTTTATGCAACGCGATGTACTTATTGTAGGCTTTGGCCTAGCAGGATGGGCACTTACCGAAGCCCTAAAAAAGCAAGACACCTCTTTTGTGGTTTTTGATACATCAAAACTGTCTAGTTCTAGGGTTGCATCAGGAATCTATAATCCGGTAGTGCTAAAAAGATTTCGAGCCATTTGGAAAGCATCAGATATTATGGATCATTCCATTCCTTTTTATATGCAACCAAAGTATTTGAGCGCACTACACCCGATGCCTATTCACCGCATATTTGCCTCGGCAGCAGAACAAAACGATTGGAGCGTGGCCACCGACAAGCCTGACTTGAGTACATTTTTAAATTCCAACATTCTGACCAATAGTTCTCCAAACATTAATGCACCTTGTGGGGTAGGGGTTGTCGAAAATACAGGTTGGATTGATACAAATGCACTACTTACAATAGGGCAACAAGAACTTGAGAACAATGCGTGTTTTGTTAACGAATCCTTTGATTATGATGGGCTTTCTATTTCATCTTCAGGGGTGAGTTATAAAAAGTGGAATGCTAAGCACATTGTTTTTGCAGAGGGTGTTGGTGTTTCGAAGAACCCATGGTTTGCCAAACTGCCCATTATTCCAAATAAAGGGGAATGGCTTATAGTATCGTGCAAAGGGTTGGCACTGCGTCAAATGGTAAAAGGGAGCGTATTTATTGTACCGCTTGGAAACGACCTATATCGTGTTGGCGCTACATATGCGCGTGAATTTGAAAATGTACTTCCAACCGAGGTCGGAAAAGAATGGTTGGTGGCCCGACTTACAAAACTTACCAATTTACCCTTCAGCATCGTATATCACGGTGCGGGGCTTAGACCAACAACACCAGACAGAAAACCCGTTATTGGGCAGCATCCTGTTTATGACGCACTATGGTGCATAAATGGCCTCGGTTCAAGGGGTGTTTTATGGGCGCCGTATCTTGCAAATCTTCTTACAAATGCCTTAAAAGGGAAACAAAAAATAGCTGAAGTACTTCATGTAAGACGCTTTTTAACTTCTTAAATAATATTGAGTTTAATTAATTTCTTCATAATTATCTTGATTTAGAGAAAATGTAGAAGTTTTTGCTTTCAACGATAAAAATCGCACATAAATCACAACTAGCTTATAATCAGTGAATTACAAACTTATCGGGTTGCGGAATTTTAAAATTTATTTTAAAATTCAAGAATTGTGAAAAAGAGGCGCAATTTTATGTGAATTACAGGTTAGGTGTATACTTTTTTTATTAACTTTATAGAAATTAAATAATTATGGCTTACTCATTTCAAAACAGTAAAGGTAAAACATATTACCTGCACACTAAAGATGTTACACTAAAAGGAGGAAGAAACCAAACAATTTACTACTTCGCAAAAGATCAGCGTCCAAACGCATGTGATTTGCCAGCTGGTAAAAAAGTGGTAGAAAACGAACGTACTGGACTTCCTTTTGTAAAATCTGCTTAATTTTTTAAGCTTTTGATAAAATAATTACCCTGCCATTTGGCGGGGTTTTTTTTTATCGCATTGGGGTCCAATTCCCGCCTTGCCAAATAAAATCTACGGATTCATGTTTAAATTCTCTGTTTAAATCACCACCACTAGTTACTATTTTTATAAAGTTAAAAAATAAGTAGTTCTCATTGTCAGCATCCAATGTATTATAAAAGGGGATTGAATTTGCTGTGATTTTAGGATTTTGATTGCTACTTTCTACAATTTTTAAAATTTTACCATCACGTTCAGAGTCTAAATCTTCTAGTGTTATATATGAATTATCACTGCTGTTATCAATTATTAGTATATCTACTTCATCAATATTAGCAAACCTTAAATCAGTTGAATTAGGAGATGAAGGCAGCCCTACTTTTAAAGGTTGTGATTGTGGAGCCGCTGGGTAACTAGATGCATATTCAACAAGCTTTAAATCTTTTAGGGGTTTATTAACCCATTGCCCACTTTCATATGCAAGTACTTCATTAGTAGCCGGTGCCGTAATAGTAACATCGGCGGCATCATTAAGGTCTAAGACTTCTTTTAAATCGATTGGTGTAGCCGCGGTGTTATTGGTAATGCTCAGGATTTTAGTAGTTAGAATCAAATCTTGTATTTCGTTTGTTGGGTTAGCATCCGCATCATTAACAAGTGCAGCTAGACTCACATTTTGCGAAGTACCGTTTTCAATGCCCACGGTTAAAGTGCTCGTTGTGGCATCTAACACCAACCCTTGAATATTTTGGTCGTCTGTTCCAGTGCCGTCTTGCAGTGCTACTAAATCAACAGATGTGGAATTTCCATTTTCAATATCGATTTGTAATGTTGTTCCAGTGAGCGTGGCTGCGGTAAGGTTTTGGTCGTCTGTTCCAGTGCCGTCTTGCAGTGCTGCCAAGTCAACAGATGTGGAATTTCCATTTTCAATATCAATTTGTAATGTTGTTCCAGTGAGTGTGGCTGCGGTAAGGTTTTGGTCGTCTGTTCCAGTACCGTCTTGCAGTGCTACTAAATCAACAGATGTGGAATTTCCATTTTCAATATCAATTTGCAGTGTTGTTCCAGTGAGTGTGGCTGCGGTAAGGTTTTGGTCGTCTGTTCCAGTACCGTCTTGCAGTGCTACTAAATCAACAGATGTGGAATTTCCGTTTTCAATATCAATTTGTAGTGTTGTTCCAGTGAGTGTGGCTGCGGTAAGGTTTTGGTTGTCTGCCCCTGCCAAGCTACTTAAATCTACATTTTGCGAAGTACCGTTTTCAATGCCCACGGTTAAAGTGTTCGTTGTGGCATCTAACACCAACCCTTGAATATTTTGGTCGTCTGTTCCAGTACCGTCTTGCAGTGTTGCCAAGTCAACAGATGTGGAATTTCCATTTTCAATATCAATTTGTAATGTTGTTCCAGTGAGTGTTGCTCCTGTTAGGTTTTGGTCGTCTGAGTTAGAACCCCCTGAGCTCAACGCATAAAATGCAAAAGGGACATAATTTAACTCGCTATATGAAATTTCTTCCCAGTCTGTACACAATGCCGCGTAGTCGAGTTCTACTTTTAGGAACTTAGCTGTTCCATCCCATTTTAAATCATCTAAACGTCCTGGAATTAATGGATTATCTCCACGGCCGATAACTAAGTTTACCTGTCCGTAATAGTCTGTGGAGGTGTTGTGGGTTTCACTATATTCCAGTGCATCGGTATCATCATATATAGAGAAACGAAAACAAACATCTCTCTCAGAATATGGCGTCACCCTTGAGTCTATTCCTGGCAGCTCAACACTAGGATAAAGTACGACTCCTTGATATGAAATTCCACGTGGGTTTTGCGCATGTAATACACCACATAAAAGTAAGCCGAAAAAGAGTTTTTTTGCTAAAGCCATAATTGGATGCCAAAACTTATCTGAGATGAGTTTATAGTAAAGTCTTCCGAGGTATCTGTAAAATTAAACATCGGAACAAAATTATATGTTAAAATTAAACTAATAATATCAGAAGCATCAAAACGAACTTTAGCACCTAGAATAGGAGAAAGCCATAACCCTTTGAAATCTTCAACTCCTTTGAGGTCATAAATGATATTATCAATTTTTTGACTCCCACCAACTAGTGTTGACAGTTGTACACCAGTGTTTATATAAAAATTAAAATCAGTACACGAGGCACAATACCTTCTGTTGGCTAATGAAAATATATTAAAATTTGCCATAGTAAAAAGACCAAGAAACTGTGTTTCGTAATCAAGCTCTGTAGTAATTACCTGACCTAAACTATTTGCCTCAAATAGTGTAGCACCAAAACGAACTTCATGGTTAGTTAAAAAATCTTGGGCCAATGATAATTTTAAGACTTGTCCTTTCGAGTTATAGAAAGTTTTCTCGGGGCCAGAGGTGTTATGTGTAAACTTCGATGAAGTTTGACCAAATTCAAATAAGATACTTTGTGCTTTTACCGCTTGTGCAAAGCTCAAAATTAGAAGAAAAGGTAAGGCTGTTTTAAAAAACCGCATTATATTTATTGAGCATGAAATTTACAATAATTATTTTTCTTAGCGTAATTTCTTATCCTCTCGTTTATGCACAGGAAGTAGTAAGAACTGCAGTCCATTCAGGGGCCAATACACTTACTTCAGTGGCACGGCAAACGGTGGGGCAGCCCATAGCACCAGCATCACATCATTCTTTTTTATATGGATATCAGGCACCAATACTATTAAGAGTTGACATTGATGTAGCTATTAATGTTGCCATTTACCCTAATCCCGTACACGAAATTATCTATATTGAGAGTGCCGAGCGGGATAATTCTTTTACGATTCACACGCTCACTGGAAAGCTTTTGTTAAAGGGGGAGCTATCAGAGAAGAAAGAAACGGTTTTATTACATAAATTCCCCAAAGGCGTGTATGTTTTAGGTGTATACGCTGCTGACGGCAGCGTGAAAGCTTTGGCTAGAGTTATAAAAGAATAGGCGTGTTAGCGCTGACACCTCCAGCACCCAAAACTACTATTGAAAATAGATCGGAAGGTGTAGGTAACCGTAATTTCATGTACCCCGTGTGTTCCCATAAGCCCACTTAGGTTTACATCATAAGAGTATCCTACTCGAACGTTGTCCCATACAAACCCTGCCGTTAGGTTTAGTGAATTTAGGGTGTGAGATTGTTCGTCGTATTTTATTGGAGTAGTTGCTAAAATAGCGCCCATGGTAAATCCGTTGTTCATTTCGATTTCAGTACCAATGTCAAATCGTTTAAATACCCCCTGACTCATAAAATTCATTAAAAGGCGCAGTCGAGATTCTTCCCAAGCGTAAAATAGGTTGTCTAAATCATAATTTAGTCCGAAATGAGCACTGAGAAAAATATCTAAGGCCTCATTTTTATCAAATTCAAAAGCTATGTTTGGATTGTTTAGATGACGTGCTCCAACACCAAACCAAAACGTCTCATTCATAATGAGGGCACCTACCGAAAAGTCGAAAAAATTTGTTGTTGTATTTAATAAAATCGGGTCAACAGAACCAACGCGAATAATACGATTGGGAATATCAATTTGATCTTCTAGTAGTAGTGAATCAAAGCTAAAATCTTTGTTGCCAAAGCCGAAACTTAAACTTGGAATAAATACCCAATCTTCCGCAAGTTCAACGCGATAAGCATAATTTAGTGTCGCTTGCGTAAATCTATAACGCGTTTGGGTTTCAGACAGGTTAAGCATAGAAATTCCAAATCCGCTGTTGATGTCGTCTACGTAGGTGTTAAAATTGGCAAATTGTGAAGAGAGGTTATAATTCAGCCCTGACCATTGCGTTCGGTGGGCGATGTTTACTTTGGTGCTTCCATCAACGGCAGTAAATGAAGGATTTAATATTTCGGGGACATTGTAAAATTGTGTAAAAACGGGGTCTTGTCCAAAAGATTTGGACACCAGCAAAATCACAAAACCAAAGATAATTTTTCTCATTTTAGTAATGTAAATGGTCCTGTTTTTTGGATTTCAATTCCGTTTCTTGATATGGCATCTACTTGGTAAATGTAGTTGCCGTTTTCCAGTGGTTTGCCATTTAGGGTTCCGTCCCATCCATTAAAGATATTGGTTGTACTTTCCTCAGTGTAAAGCAATCCGCCCCAAGTATCATAGATGCGAATTTTCACCTGTTGCATCCCTAAATACACAGGTCTAAACACATCGTTTACGCCATCTTTGTTGGGTGTAAATGCGTTGGGAACTTCTATTTCATATCCTTTAACAACCTCTATGGTACGCTGTATTGTATAGGTGCATCCATATGCATAAGAAACGGTAAATGTAATTTGGTATGTACCTTCACTGACATAGGTATGAGTTGGGTTCTCAATTGTAGCGGTAGTGCCATCACCAAAATCCCACAAAAATCCTTGCGCATCTCCAGTTGAAATATTGGTAAACGAGATAGGATCATCAATAGCCCAAACAGAGTAATCGGTCTGGAACGATGAATCCATAGTAAATTCAGGATCACCAAGTTGAAGAAGGTTTATCGCTATGTTTTGCGTAATCACACAGCCATTGTCATCCGTTATGGTTGCTACAGCTGTTCCATTAATATCGGTACGCATGATGGTTGGAGTTATACTATCTACTTCACCATATGACCAACTTATAGTGTAAGGAGGAAATCCACCTGTTATGATAAGTTCATTTTCTTGAGAAACTTCTTTGGTGTCGCATTCGGATATTATGGTTGTAACTACATTAGCTTCCAGCGGTTCTTGTCTAATAACCTGATATGCATCTGATATCATACATCCGTTTGCGTCAGTAATGGTAACACTATAATTATTTGCAGGAATAGCAGTTAAATCTTCGCTTGTGCTACCATTGCTCCATGAAAAGGAGTAGGGGAGTGTTCCTCCCGTTACAATTAAATCAATAGCGCCGCTATTGGGATCGGTACAGTCAATGGCGTCAGTAATTTGAGCACTTAAGGCCAAATCTTGTGGTTCGTTAATTACAAAAGTGGCGCGCTGTATGCAATTGTCGGCGTCAACAACTTCTACTTCATAAATTCCAGCCGCAAGGTTATTTCGCTGTATACCTGCACTGGGGTCATCATTCCAAGTAAGCTGTAGCTGAGCAACACCCCCCGTGACTGTTAAGTCAATAGAACCATCATTTTCTCCAAAACAACTAATATCAGTTGCCGTACTCCCTTGTAATGAAAAAATAGGGGCATCTATAATTTCAATGTCTTCCGATACAATACATCCAGTAGCATCTGTAATTGTTACAGTATATGTTCCTGGCGATAAGTTTGTCCGCGTTGTTCCATTGCCCAAATCACTCCATGTAATGGCATAGGGTGTTACACCTCCAGTAGGATTTATAATTATGCTTCCGTCATCATAGCCATAGCAAGTAATGTCTGTTGTGGTTGGATTAAATACAATTTGGGTAGGTTGTGTAATCGTTACCTGTAGGGTTGCGTCACATCCGTTTGCATCAGTCGCAACCAAATTATAGATTCCTGCGGGAATACTCGATAAATCTTCTGTCGTATAAGTAGTTCCGCTATTATGCGTCCAGACAAATTGATATTGGTTTGGATTTGCTGGAATTGGCGTCCCCCCACTAACTGTTACATTGATTTCCCCGGTAGCATCTCCATAACACAATACATCAGTTTTATTGTCTAATGTTGCTGTAAAGGCGGCAGGTTCTGTAACAATAAAGGATTGAGATGCATCACACGAATTCGCTACGCTATCTTCTATCAATAACACATAAGTTCCTTCCATCAAATTATCAATATCCTCCTGAGTAGAAAATGCATTTCCATCTTTTGTCCAGGATATGGAATTATTGCCTAGCCCCCCACTAATACTAACATTTATAATGCCGTCGTTTGCCCCAAAACATTGTATGTCTTGGAATAAATCGGTTGTAATAATAAGTTCGTCGGGTTCAGAAAGAATAATGGTTTCGTTAACAGTACAGTTTCCAGTGGCGTCTATCGCGGTAAACGTGTAGGTATCCGCTAAAAGATTAGGGATATTGATGTTTATCCCTTGTCCGTTATTTACTACAACACCTGAGCTATTAGTAAGTGTATAGTTGTAATAGGCTGTGGGAAGTCCTTGATCAAAAGTGGTTCCTCCAGAAAGCGCAACGTCTATGACGCCGTCGGCGTTTCCAAAACAACTCACTTCAAATGTGCCATTGGGTCCTGTAAAAGAAGAGGTGACAATCGTAGCTTCAAAAGCGTTAGCAGGTTGTGTAATAACAATACCGTTTAGGGTTTTCTGTGCTCCATTGGTATCGGTAACGGAGATATCATAGGTGCCTGCAACAAGGTTTTGGAAAGTATGATTGGTCAGACTGGTATTTATAGATTGTACTGTAGCACCTGCTTGACTAAGCAGATAGTCGTAAGGTGGAACAGATTCTTGGTCAACACTGATTTCTATAATCCCAGTACTATCTCCAAAGCAATCTACATCTTGGTGCGAAGCAATAACTTCAGAAATCAATAATTCTTGTGGTTCAGTGATTATGAAGGTTTCGGTTTCGGTACAGTTGTTGGCGTCGGTAACAAGCACGCTGTATGTTCCTTCGGAAAGTCCACTAGGGTCTTCCACGTTATCTTGACCAGACGGTATTGTGCCATTCGCAGTTGACCATGAATAGGTGTAAACTTGAGTGTCAACGCCACCGTTTACGGTAAGGTCAATGCTTCCGTCGGTAGCACTGGCGGCAGATACGCCAAACCCGTTGTAATCAGATGTAGTACCGCTAAGGGTAATATCGTTGGGTTGGGTTATGGTATAGGTTTCAGTAATGGAGCAATTTCCTGTTCCATCGGTAATGGTTATTTCATATGTGCCGCTACCAATACCCGAGAGGCTGTTTGTGTTTTCTTGCCCCGTAGGAATAATTGCTCCGCTTGGAGAAGTCCATTGATATGTATACGGTGTTGCTCCACTGCCTGGAGTACCTCCAGTAACGGTCAACGAAATACTTGCATCGGTTTCACCAAAACAAGAGACATTAAATCCGTTATTATCAGAAATTGTTTCTGAAATAGTTATTGGATTACTCGGTTGTGAAATGGTTAACTGAGTCGTTGTAAAGTCACATCCGTTGGCATCTGTCACGGCAACCGTAAAGTCTCCCGCCGGAAGATTTTCAAAACGATTTATAAGGGCAGTTGTTGTTTCGGAAGTAGTATATCCCGAGGGTAAATTTGCACCTGAAATGACATAGGTGTAGTTGATTCCATCTACAGATCCTGTGCCATCAATAGTCGTTTCAATTATCCCAAGTGCCCCATCAAAACATTCATTGCTTTGAATTACAGAAGCACTCCCTGAAAGCAAGCGCGGTTCGGTTAAATCGAAATCTGTAGAGGGAATTGTACAGTTGTTCGCATCTGTTAGTACTACGCTATACGTTCCTTTAACAAGCCCTGATAGATTTTGATTGTTTTCTTGTCCAGTGGGAATAACCCCGCCATTAGAAGCGGTCCACTGAAACGTATAAGGTGTTGTTCCACCACTTGGCGTAATGTTTATAAACCCATCACTTGCGCCATTACAACTTATATTTATGGGAGTTTCTGTCCCAGAATCAAAAGTTGAAACAGTAGATGACAGATTTATTTCCCCTGGCTCAGTAATCGAATAGGTGTTTGAAAAGGTACATAAGTTGGCATCGGTAATGGTAACGTCATATGTTCCTGATGGCAAATTGGAGAGTGCGTTTGTTGTTTCTTCTCCTGAAGTTATTGTTCCGTTAGTAGTTGTCCACGCATAGGTGTATGGCGCGGTACCGCCCGTTGGGGTTAGTAGTATGCTTCCATCATCACTATTAAAACAGGTGTTGTTGGCAGTGGTTGCCGTCGCGGTTAGTTCTGCAGGTTCGGTAATACTTGCTGATGCTGTGGTGCTACACCCTACAGCGCCTGTACTGTTGTTGGCATCTGTAATGGTAAAAGTATAATTTCCAGCAGACAACCCAGTAAAGCTAAAACTTCCTCCGTCAGTAGTTACGGATATGGATTGGCTGTTTTGGTCATTGATAATGGTATATGGCGCAGTGCCACCACTAATAGTACCATCAATAACACCATTGGAATCGCCAAAACAGGCAAGGGCAAAATCGTTAGTGGTAGTGGTTAAAGGTTGTGGTTCTGCGAGGGTTTGCGTAATTTGTGGAAGAACAGAGCTACAATTATTGGCATCGGTTACGGAAAGTGTATAACTAGCCGCACTAAGTCCTGAAAATGTGTACAGATCACCTGAAGTGTTTGTTGGCGTAGTGGTTACACCATTTAGGGTAAAGATGTAGTTCGGACTCCCCCCTTGAACTTGAACGACGAGTTCACCATCATTTCCTCCGTTACAGGAAATAGCAGAAAACGTGCTAAGACTAAGCGTAAGTTGATCGGGCTCAGTAATCGAATAGGTGTTTGAAAAGGTACATAAGTTGGCATCGGTAATGGTAACGTCATATGTTCCTGGTGGCAAATTGGTGAGTGCGTTTGTTGTTTCTTCTCCTGAAGTTATTGTTCCGTTAGTAGTTGTCCACGCATAGGTGTATGGCGCGGTACCGCCCGTTGGGGTTAGTAGTATGCTTCCATCATCACTATTAAAACAGGTGTTGTTGGCAGTGGTTGCCGTCGCGGTTAGTTCTGCAGGTTCGGTAATACTTGCTGATGCTGTGGTGCTACACCCTACAGCGCCTGTACTGTTGTTGGCATCTGTAATGGTAAAAGTATAATTTCCAGCAGACAACCCAGTAAAGCTAAAACTTCCTCCGTCAGTAGTTACGGATATGGATTGGCTGTTTTGGTCATTGATAATGGTATATGGCGCAGTGCCACCACTAATAGTACCATCAATAACACCATTGGAATCGCCAAAACAGGCAAGGGCAAAATCGTTAGTGGTAGTGGTTAAAGGTTGTGGTTCTGCGAGGGTTTGCGTAATTTGTGGAAGAACAGAGCTACAATTATTGGCATCGGTTACGGAAAGTGTATAACTAGCCGCACTAAGTCCTGAAAATGTGTACAGATCACCTGAAGTGTTTGTTGGCGTAGTGGTTACACCATTTAGGGTAAAGATGTAGTTCGGACTCCCCCCTTGAACTTGAACGACGAGTTCACCATCATTTCCTCCGTTACAGGAAATAGCAGAAAACGTGCTAAGACTAAGCGTAAGTTGATCGGGCTCAGTAATCGAATAGGTGTTTGAAAAGGTACATAAGTTGGCATCGGTAATGGTAACGTCATATGTTCCTGGTGGCAAATTGGTGAGTGCGTTTGTTGTTTCTTCTCCTGAAGTTATTGTTCCGTTAGTAGTTGTCCACGCATAGGTGTATGGCGCGGTACCGCCCGTTGGGGTTAGCAGTATGCTTCCATCATCACTATCAAAACAGGTGTTGTTGGTAACAACTGCATTTTCATTTAAAACCAATAATTCATCAGGTTCTGTAATTTCAATATCGATACTTCTTATGCACAGTTGAGTGTTGGTAACATCAAATGCGTAGCGGTTAATATATTGCTGCTTAAGAGGTTCGTCAAAAAATTTAAGGCTGTACATTCCAGCGGGTAATCCGTCAATAGAAATATTTTGTCCCGTACCGATATTGTAATAAATGCCATCAGCAGAGTTGATATTTGTAAAGCCGTTTAGGATTACAGGACTCCCGTTTTCATCTAAAAGTTGCACTTTGTAATCTGCTCCCCAGCCTCCGTTTACAGAAAATGTCATCTCACCAGTGCCTCCAAAACAAAGCGGACTTACGGTAGAGGCTGTTGCAATTAAGTCGGTAGGTATGTCCACTTCTATGGATGTTGTTCCAGTACAACCAAAGTTATCTTGCCAGTCAAGGGTGTAGGTTCCTGCAACTAAATTTTCGATTAAAATTGTAGCTTGACCAAGCGAGGTTGTTCCAACAACAACTACATTTCCATTACTGTCTGTCAAGGTATATTGATAGGGGCTTGATCCGTTGTCAAGAAAAACAAGAATGGCACCTGAGTTTGGGTCGTTATTACAAATTAACCCTGAAAACATATCAGAAACAGTAAGTGGAAATGCGCTATTTAGCATATAATCTCCTGTAATAACTTGCCCTGTGGTTTCGTTGGTTACTTCAACTCTATATTCTCCTGGATTTGCATTAAGTATTCTTCGGTCTTCATCAGGGATTACTACGTAATTTCCACTACTATCTTTTTGATACCATTTATAAACGACGGTGTGGGCAGGGTCTTGTTGAACAGAAACTTCTATATATCCCAGGCACGAGTTGATAATTACTTGCGCAATAGTAAAGTCTGTACTGCTTTGAGCAAAACTTCTGACAGGACTAGCAAAACAAACCAATAGGAAAAATCCTAATAAAAATGTTTGCTTTTTGAAGTGTTGTAATTCCATCCGTTCATTGCTGATTACAAATGTAAGCTTTTATTAATGTATAGTAATTAAACCTAATAATGATGAAACATGCATTTTTAAGGGAAATAGTAGCGCTAGCTGCTTTAATCAGCATCTTCCCAAAGGTTATAATTGGTTATGCTATAATAATCTAAAGCCATATTTGTTTTACAGCACTCGAACAGCATAAATTATTTTTACTAAAAATAAGGTTAATTTCATTTCGTTTAAAATTACACCCATATAATAAAAAAGTTAAAGGATAAGTTTTATTAAACTTTTTTATATCACATTTTCAAAATAATTGAATAAAAGACCATTCATCAAAAAACTATTAGCTACTTCTGGAAATACATTGTTAGCTTTACAAATTCCTATGTTAAATAGTTATATGACTCTAAAAAATCACAAGAAATTAGGGATAGCCTTAGTTGGACTAGGTTATTATTCTAAAAACCAATTAGCACCTTCGTTACTAGAGACAAAACATTGCTACCTGTCAGCTATAGTTACAGGAACAAAAGAAAAGGAAGCAATTTGGTCTAAAAAATATAAGATCAAAAAAGAAAACATCTATAACTATCAAAATTTTGATAGTATTATTAATAATGATGACGTAGATATCGTCTATATCGTTCTTCCAAATAGTATGCATGCAGAATATACAATAAGAGCCGCAAAAGCTGGTAAACATGTTATCTGTGAAAAACCAATGGCGACTTCTTCTGCAGATTGTAGAAAAATGATTGCAGCTTGTAAGAAAGCAAATGTTATGTTATCAATTGGATATAGGCTGCATTTCGATCCACTAAACGGGTATATGATGGAGCTTGGGCAAAATAAAATATTTGGAGATATAAATGTTGAGTCCGGGTTTGGATTTACCTTAAAAGATTCCTCAGCATGGCGGCTAAATAAATCATTGTCTGGTGGTGGACCACTTATGGATTTAGGAATTTATGCGTTTCAGGCAGCAATATATATGTTTGGCGAACTCCCTCTGTCACTGTGGGCTAAAGACACTACCATAGACAAAGAATTTTTTTATGAAAAAGGTATTGAAGGAAGCTTAGAATGGGAAATGACATTTCCATCAGGTAAAGCATTGTGCAAAACAACTTATGAAGAAGGTTTACATAGTTATATAATAGCCAATACGCATAAAGGCGAATTAAAACTGGATCCTTCGTTCATGTATGATGATCTAAAAGGGCAAACACCAAAAGGTAAAATAAATATTAAAAATGTCAATCAACAAGCATTACAAATGGATGCCTTTGCACTTAATTTAATAAACAACACTAATACTATTGTGCCAGGAGAAATGGGACTTCGTGATTTATATCTTATTGAAAAGATTTATGAGTCTGCATCAAACAACGCTCAAACCATACAGTTGGTTGATATACCCAACATCTTAGATTTAAGAAAAATTTAAAAACAAAAGATTGAAACAAATTACTTTTATTATATCAACCTTTCTAGTTTTTGGTTGTACGAGCAATTCTAAATGGGAAATTATTGACGCGAATGGAACATGCACGGCTAGGCATGAATGTGGATTTGTTGCTCATGAAAATGCACTTTACTTAATTGGTGGTAGAGGGAGAAAACCTGTTGATAAATTTGACCTAACGAAAACCACATGGTCAGCTTATAAGAAAACTCCCATTGAGATGAACCATATTACACCTGTATCTATAAATGGCAGTATATATGTAGTTTCAGGCTTAACAGGTAGTTATCCTAAAGAAACACCACTAAGTCATGTGTATAAATTTGACCCAGAAGAAGACGTTTGGGAGGCTGTTTTTGAAATACCAGAAGACAGACGTCGCGGTGGTGCTGGTGTAACTATTTATGGTGGTAAGATATATATAGTAAATGGTATTACTGATGGTCATACAAGTGGCACCTGTTCATTATTTGATGTGTATAACCCAACTACTAATGAATGGGATATATTGCCAAACACTCCAACTAAAAGAGATCACAGTTCTGCTGTGGTACTAGATAATTTACTCATTGCTATTGGTGGTAGAAATACAAGTTATCATGAGCTAGATAATTTTGAGGCCTTTTTTAAAACCGTAATAAACAAAGTAGACTATTTCAATTTTGATACAGAAAAATGGGAGAGTTTTGAGACAACGCTACCAAATGCAGCTGCTGGAGGAGGTGCGGTTGTTTTAAATGAAGAACTTTATTTTTTAGGGGGTGAAACTGAACAAAAAAAAGCGAGCAATAAAATGTTCAGTTTTAATTTAAAAAACAAAACTTGGATACCTAAACCTTCTTTAAACGAAGGAAGGCACGGGACCAATGCGGTAGTCCTAAAAAATAATATTTATATCGCTTCTGGAAGCGCAAATCGAGGAGGTGGACCAGAATTAACATCAATAGAAGTTTACAATTAAATACATTTAAATTATGTTTAATTAATTCAATACGCTATTAATTTTCTTTTGAGCTGTAATGAAACAAAAAAAAGCACTTCAGGTCTTAAATCGGGAACCACACATTCATTAAAAAAAGAAATAATATATTATTGGAACTGTATTGATATGCTTCAGCTTTTTAAAAGCCATCTTTTTCTTCAGAGGGCTCAACCGCTTTTAGTTGTTCTTTAATTGAAATCCCTTCTGGAATTAAAATAAGTGCGTTCCACCGACCTCTAGACCAAGCTGTTTCATTATTTTCAGGTATTTTACCATTAGTTACAGCTTTTGATGCCACTTGAATAATATCATTTTCTGCTAAATAAAAAGTTCCAAGATCATGCCGAATGGTTTTAAACGTTTCACTTACCGAGGGGTTTACAATAGTACCAATAGCGGTTCCGTTTTTTAAAATCACATATTCAGACTCGCCATCATTTTCAGCCATTGTGACAAATGAAATCTTATACAAACCAGACGCATTTCGGAATTTGCTTGTGGCACGAGCAAATTTATTGCGGTAATTTTTATTAGAGGCGTTGATTGCCAAAACACCATTTCGCTTATCTATATAATATGGAATATTATAATTTGATTTATCAATTTCAAAATCAGCTAAGGCATCAAGGGTTATTACTTCTGCTTTCGAATTAGCAGAATGTTCACTATTTTTTTTAATGACTTTCAATAACGCTACCCAGTCTTTATCTTTATTAGGCGGAAAACCAATAAACGTATTTAACGCACCGCCTTTAATAGTCCTGATGGTGCCGTTCTGAAGTTTCCCACCTAACCTGGGGTTATACCATTTAACCGAGAATGTGTTTTTTGAACCAAACAAATTAATTTTAGTTTCTTTAACTTCTGGCAAATAAATAGTATAGATTTCATCATTTTTAGCAAAAACATAGTCTTCTTTATTTTCTGTTAATCCGTCTGCAGATTGCATGGCACTAAAAGGCAAATAATTATTAAAGAAATCTAATGCATATTTTGTTTGTTCCCAAAGTTTATCCCTAGAGCGCCAATCTTCACAATTCAAATCATTATGCGCAAACTTATACCCAAAATACCATTCTACTCCAGCGCCTCCTGCCATTAGATTGCCCCAAAGTACTTTATGTCTGATTTCATCATGACTAGGGTCATCTACATCAGGTTTTGCTCCAGTATTTGCAGGTCCAATTTCATCTTGGTTGACAACCCAATTCTTTACTGTTTTTTGAGATTTAGTTATCCATTTCTTAGTAATATCATGAATAAAATCCAGACTACGAGTTTGCATAGATGGACCATCTAAATATTGATTGCCTAACATTGGTTCTAAATACAAGTCTTGTTTCTCTGGTACAGAATGAGTGTGTAGCACAACCAAATTATTATAAGGATCATTCTCTTTTATATATTTAGCCATGGCCTTTCTGTCTTTATCGTCTTGCCCTTTAGGAGACCAATGGACTACACCATTTTCTTCCCCTAAATTCCATGTTATTGCTAAATGATGAGAAAATCGTGCAATTAATTCCCTGTAATATAGCTTACGTTGAGTGCCTAATTCACCAATATCAAGTAACAATTCGTTTTCGGTTTCTTGAGTTACAATATGTAGCATTAAACCTAAATCATCCATATGATCAAAAACAATTTCCCATTGGTCTAACTTACTGCAATCAAAACGATATCTTTCGTTTTCATCTATCCAAGGCCAAACGTCCTTCCCGTCTCCTTGTACGTTCATGGTAAGGAAATAAACAGAATTCATTCCTTTTGAAGCTAAATAATTCAAAGCTCCAATAATATTTTTACCCTTACCGTTTTGCCAACTAGGGTCACCTTGTTTCCAATCTTTGGCATGCGGTTCATATTTATGAGATGCTGGTGTTTGATCAAATTCATAAAAACCAAGAAAATTTTCTGGACTATCCGCTCCTCCTTTAAGAAAAAACTCCTTTGAATCTGAATACTGTAAATAGCGATGCCCAACGTATTTTAATCTTCCTTTAGTTTGAAAAATGGATCCTTCGTTATCTGGTTTCTTAACAACAAAACTACCTGTTTCACCATCAAAATCTGTAGAAACACCATCATTAGGGTCATCAATTACAGCAATGTTTTTTCCTTTTCTAAAAGACACCTTATAAGTCCACAAGCCAGCTTCATCTGGAGTAAATCTTACTTGCCAAACCTTTCCTCCTTTAGCGCTTGTTTCGGAAGCATTTCCATCTGCAGAATAAAATCCAGGGATTGTATAAGATTTATCTTTATTTTTAAAAGTAACATTGAGTCTGTAGTTTAAAAAAGGATTGTTTTCATCACTTTCATTCAATTCTGCGCCTTCAAAACTTATTGTTACTTTATGCCATGTTTTTAGTTCTCCTTCAATTTTTGAATTTGAATTTTGAGAAAAATTAACTTGTGCTATAAAAAAGAATAATATTATGTATATACGTCTCATTTTATTTAAAGCAAGGTTCTGATTGTTCATGTTATTTTAGAATTTAAAACTATATTTCAATGTTAATTTTTTCACCCATGAAAAATAGAATTTAGAGAATATTATATCACAAAGGTTTAAAGTCATTTACGTTTAATATAACATTGACACCTACAAAACGCTGAAAAACATACAATGTAAACCCAATTATAATGACCAACCAACAGCTTTCAACCATTCGCCTCCACCTTCTTGAAATAAAAATTTGTTAAAAATACATCACCATAAACCTCCCAATGTGGCTACCGATATTAGCTTAATGGGGGATAAGCTGAATTATTTGATATTCCCAAATGCGATTAGTTATATGTATTGATTGATGATGTTTTCAAACAATTCTTGTTTACCACTTTTTAGTTTTAACTCGCCATTTTCTTGAGCAATCTTATATAAGTCCTTTAAACTTAATTTTCCGTTTTCAAAATCTTTTCCTTTGCCAGAATCAAAAGAATTATAACGTTCTGTCCTTAACTTGTCATAAGGTGAAGATGTTATGATCTTATCTGCTATTAACAGCGCACGTGCAAATGTGTCTGCACCACCAATATGCGCATGAAAAACATCATCCATATCTGTTGAATTCCTTCTGATCTTAGCATCAAAATTTACGCCTCCACCTTCTAAACCACCAGCTTTTAAAAAGACTAACATAGCTTCTGTTGTTTCTTGAATGTTATTAGGAAACTGATCTGTATCCCATCCATTTTGATAATCTCCTCTGTTGGCATCTATGCTTCCTAACATACCAGCGTTTGCAGCAGTTTCAATTTCATGTTGGAAAGTGTGTTGTGCTAATGTTGCGTGATTTACTTCAATATTCAATTTAAAGTCTTTGTCTAAACCGTGCTCTCTTAAAAACCCAATTGCAGTTGCTGCATCAAAATCGTATTGATGTTTCGTTGGCTCCATTGGTTTTGGCTCAATAAAGAAATTTCCTTTAAAGCCTTGCTCACGTGCGTAATCTCGAGCCATTCTTAAAAACTGACCCATATGGTCTAGCTCACGTCCCATATCAGTATTTAACAAAGACATATAGCCTTCACGTCCACCCCAGAAAACATAGTTTTCTCCTCCTAGTTTTATTGTGGCATCTAGGGCTAATTTAACTTGCCCTCCAGCTCTTGCCACTACATTAAAATCTGGATTGGTAGAGGCTCCATTCATATAGCGTGGATTTGAAAAACAGTTTGCTGTTCCCCATAATAATTTAGCACCACTTTCTACTTGCTTAATTTTAATATAATCAGTAATTGTAGCCAATCTATGCTCTGATTCTGCAAAAGTTGCCCCTTCCTGAACTAAATCGAAATCATGAAAACAGAAATAGTCAAATCCCATTTTTGAAATGAATTCGAAAGCCGCATCAGCCTTATCTTTTGCCGCTTGAATTGGGTCTGAAGACTGATCCCATGGAAAATTTTGAGTTCCTGGTCCGAATGGGTCGCTTCCTTGCCCGCAGAATGAATGCCAGTAAGCAATGGAAAACTTAAAATGTTCACGCATTGTTTTCCCTGCTACTTTTTGATCTGGATTGTAGTATTTAAATGCTAAGGGATTATCTGATTCTTTGCCTTCAAATTTAATTTTGTCTATTCCTTTAAAGTATTCTTTAGTTGCCATTATTTATGATTAATTTTTTTGTTTTTGTATTTTTTTAGATATTAAAAAGGTTCCCCTTTTTGTAAGACACTACCCAAAAGATTATTGAAAAAAAACGACCCTTGTGGTAGCACCCAATTGTTATTTATTTAATATAAGCTCTAGTTCTTTTTTCCAGTTTTTATAGGCGCTTAAATAAGGTTGCTTTTCTTTAAACGGCAAAAAGGTCATGACGTGATCATTATCCATGATAACTTTTCCGAAAGCCTCAAAATCTCCTTTATGTAAATTGGCTGCTCTTGCTGCTCCAATAGCGCCTGTTGTATTGTATATTTCTATTTCTTGTTCTATTAAAGTTGCAACGGTATTTGCGAAAATTTCGGAGCGAAATAAATTATCATTTCCAGCGCGAATAACGCTTGCTTCTATACCGTCAGACTTTAGTATTTCCATGCCATATACGAATGAAAACGCAATACCCTCTAGGGCAGCTCTGCATATATGTCCTTTGTTATGGTTGTTCAAATTTATGTTGAGAATACGTGTACCGATTTCTTTGTTGTTAAGCATGCGCTCTGCACCATTTCCGAAAGGAATCAAACAAACACCATCTGAACCTACTGGAACTTCCAATGCTAAATTATTCATTTCTTCATAAGATCCTACCTCCAAATTATTTAAAAGCCAACGATACTGAATGCCTGCGCCATTTATACACAACAGTTTACCGATTCTCGCTGGGTCTCCTTTTTGATAATTTACATGTGCAAAATTGTTTACCCGAGAACTTTCTTTGGCCGACAAACTGTCTGTAACAGCATATACAACACCAGAAGTCCCACCTGTTGCAGCTACTTCTCCAGGGTTGAAAACATTTAATGACAATGCATTATTTGGTTGATCTCCAGCTCTATAATAAATGGGTGTTCCTGCTGCAATTCCGCTTTCTGCTTCCCCTTTTTCATCTACTTTAGACTGAACTCCAAATGTTTCAACTATGTCTGGAACAAGTGCTTTGTCTATTCCATAATGCTTCAAGAGAAAATCGGCGACACAATCTTTTTTAAAATCCCAAAAGACACCTTCTGACAATCCTGAAATGGTTGTATTTATTGTATTTGAAAACTTATAAGCGATATAATCTCCAGGCAACATAAATTTATGAATCTGGCTATAAACATCAGGCTCATTTTCTTTTACCCATTTTAATTTTGAAGCGGTAAAATTTGCGGGGGAATTTAATAGTTGTGAAGAGCATTTATCAACCCCTACATCGCTAAAAGCTTCATTGCCAATTTCCACTGCTCTACTATCACACCAAATGATACTTTTTCTCAATGGTTTTCCGTCTACATCAACCACAACTAATCCATGCATTTGATACGAAATACCTATACCTTTAATGTGGGTTCTGGAAATATTATATTGTCTTTTTAAAGCGGTTATTGCATTACAAACATGCTTCCACCAGTCATCAGGTTTTTGTTCTGCCCATCCATTTTTTATAGCAAACATCCCCATTTCTTCCTTGGGTTCTTGTACAACACCTAAACTCTTACCTGTTTCAATTTCTACTAACGCAGCTTTTATGGAGGAACTTCCGATGTCTAATCCTAAATAATACAATAGCTTTATTTTAATTTGGAAATTAGTGACGTAAAATTATGTTTTACATCATTTCAAATTTATTACAAATCAACCAACCTTTAAAACAAATGAAGTGTTTTTGCGAATATTATCTTTTATATCCCATTTATAAAAATAATCAAGTAGGTATTCCTAATATTTTATTTAAGTATTAATGAAAAGAGACTATGACGCAGCTAAGTCATTAATCTTAAAATCTTTTAAGGCTGGATTAACTCGTTTTGCTCGTTGGGCCAGAGTAAGGAATGCTTTTCAAAGAAGCACTCATTATTTGATTCCAAAAGAAAAGCCCCTTGAAAATCAAGGAGCTTCTTTGTAGCGAGGGCTTGCCTGTCCGCCTCTGGCGTACCTGTCCGCCTCTGGCGGATGATCCCAAGGCATAAAAAAAGCCAAACACTTTCGTATTTGGCTTGTTGTAGCGAGGGCTGGATTAACTCGCTTTGCTCGTTGGACCAGAGTTGGGGGATGCTTGCACAATTACCTAGACCAAGTTTTTCTCCTTCGCCGAAAACAGGTCTTTTTTTACTTTCTCATTTCAAACTAGTTTGCATTCGAAGCATAAAAAAAGACCAAGCACTGTGTGCACTTGGTCTTGACTTTGTAGCGAGGGCTGGACTCGAACCAGCGACCTTCGGGTTATGAGCCCGACGAGCTACCTACTGCTCTACCTCGCGATATATTTGCAAATCTAATGATTTTATTGCACGTTATGCAAGTTGAATCTATAAATGATTTAATCTATTTTTCATATTCAATAATAAACACAGGACAGTACATGATAGATTACGCATTTTTTTATTTATATTTATTTAATGGAAAAAAAATTTAGCGAAGTTGCAAATATTGATAACGGTGTCCCTAAATACAAAAGAATATACAGCATATACAAGGAGGCTATAGAAACCAATACATACACACCTGGTGACAGTATTCTTTCGATTAATGAGTTTAGCAAAAAATTTAAAATTTCTAGAGATACAGTTTTTAAAGCCTATACCCTTCTCAAAAAAAATAATTTAATAAGTGCAACTCCTAATAAAGGCTATTATATAGCCGATGGCAAAAAGAAAATACTTTTACTGCTTAGCACGTTTAAAGCATATAAAGAGGTATTGTATCATTCTTTTATGCAAAACTTACCTGATAACGTAATCGTTGACTTGCAATTTCATCATTATAATGTAAAGGTATTTAAATCATTTCTTGACGCGAATAATGAAAAATACTTCAAATACATTGTAATGGGATTTGATGATAAAGAAATCTTAACAACCATAAACAAACTTGACCCAAATCGTCTTTTGATTATTGATTGGGAAATATCTGCTAAAAAAACAACAAATTACCTTTTGCAGGACTTTGGTTCTGGGTTTTACAAGTGTCTGGTTGAGGCATTACCATTATTTAAAAAATATAAACGCATCCATTTTGTTTATCCTGAATATACATATCATCCTTGGGAGAGTGTGGTGTATTTCAAAAAGTTTTGTACAAAATATAATATAACGCACGACGTTATAACGAATTCCAAAAAATTTAAAGTAGAAAAGGGTACAGCATATATTACGGTAAATGACAGAATTCTTTATGATTTGTTAGATCAGTGTAAGCTAAATTCATTCAATTTAGGACAAGACATAGGCGTTTTGTCTTATAATGACACACCAATTAAACGATTTACTTTTAAGGGAATATCTGTAGCTTCTGTTGATTTCGCTGATTTTGGTTCTGAGGCAGCTAAGTTTATTCATTCAGATGACCCCATTCAAACATATTTGCCCACCAAACTTATCGTTAGAGAGTCTTTATAAAAAAACTTCACAGGACAGAGCAGGACAGATTGAAGTAAAGTTTCTATACATTTGTTTTAGGTATAATATGGATTGCTACGTTTTGGTAGTAATCATCAGGAAAAAAATTAATGAAAAAAACTGTAGTCATAACAGGGGCAGGAGGTGTGCTTTGCAGCACTCTTGCAGAAGCTTTTGCAAAAAACGGGCATAATGTTGCGTTACTTGATTTAAATAAAGACGCTGCTTTGGCAGCCGCAGAAACAATTGTTAAATCTGGAGGGGTCGCCATTGGCGTTGAGGCAAATGTGTTGGAAAAAGAATCGCTTATTGCGGCAAAGAAAGAAGTAAATGAAGCCTTTGGCGCGTGCGATATTTTAATAAACGGTGCTGGAGGAAATCATCCGCTAGGTACAACATCCAACCCATTTTTAGAAGCCAAAGACCTAGAGGTTGATATAGATGGTTTTAAAACCTTTTTTGACCTAGACCCAAAGGGGATTCAGTTTGTGTTTAATTTAAACTTTATTGGGACGTTGTTGCCTACTCAAATTTTTGCGGTAGACATGGTTGGTCGAGAAGGGTGTAGTGTGCTTAATATTTCTTCTATGAATGCCTTTACGCCACTTACCAAAATCCCAGCATATAGTGGTGCTAAAGCAGCGGTTTCTAACTTTACACAATGGCTTGCAGTCCACTTTTCAAAAGTGGGAATTCGTGTAAATGCCATTGCGCCAGGATTTTTCTTAACCGAGCAAAACAGAGCACTTTTAACAAATAGCGATGGAAGTCTTACTCCGCGAGGAAATCAGATTATTGAACAAACCCCAATGGGTAAATTTGGAGAGCCAGAACATTTGGTGGGTACTACTTTGTGGTTAAGTAGCGAGCAAGCTTCATTTATAACAGGTATTGTTGTGCCAATTGATGGTGGATTTAGTGCCTATAGTGGGGTTTGATAAAAATAATAATTAAGTAGTATGGAACAAACATGGAGATGGTACGGGCCTAACGACCCAGTTTCTTTAAACGATATAAAACAAGCAGGGGCTACCGGGATTGTGTCTGCCCTTCATCATATTCCTAACGGAGAAGTTTGGACAGTTGAAGAAATTAAAAAACGTAAAAAAGCCATAGAAGATAAGGGGTTGACTTGGTCTGTCGTAGAAAGTATTCCTGTACATGAGGATATTAAAACGCAATCAGGGAACTTTAAAATCTTTATAGAAAATTATAAAAAGAGCATTGAAAACCTTGCCGAATCTGGTGTTAAAATTGTTTGTTACAATTTTATGCCAGTATTAGACTGGACAAGAACAGATCTTGATTATGAAGTAAATGACGGTTCTAAGGCATTGCGTTTTGATGTAATTGCCCTGGCAGCTTTTGAATTATATATCCTTAAGCGTACGGGTAGTGAAGAAGCCTACTCAGCGGAAATAAAGCAAGCCGCAAAAAAGTATGTAGACCAACTTACCGATGCGCAGAAAAGCAAATTGTCAGCAAATATTATCGCTGGATTGCCAGGAGCTGAAGAAGGCTATAGTTTGGAGCAGTTCCAACAAACGCTAGATACGTATAGTGGTATAGATGCTGCTAAATTAAGAAGTAATTTGGCAGATTTTTTAAAGGAAATTATACCTACCGCAGCGCAAAAAGGAGTGCTTATGTGCATTCATCCAGACGACCCTCCGTATCCTATTTTTGGATTGCCAAGGGTGGTTAGCACACAAGAAGACTATGCGTATTTATTTGAACAAGTGCCCTCGCGTTCTAATGGAATTACTTTCTGCACAGGTTCATTGGGTGTAAGAGCCGATAATGACTTGATAGGTATATTTAAACGATTTGCAGACAGGGTGCATTTTATCCACTTGAGAAGTACGAAAAGAGATGCTTTAGGCAACTTTTTTGAAGCAAATCACCTTGAGGGAGACGTCGATATGTTTGGTGTTGTAAAAGAAATTCTTACAGAAGAGAAAAGAAGAGCAGGGTTAAATTATAGTGATGCTACTATTCCCATGCGTCCAGACCATGGTCATCAAATGCTAGATGATCTTACTAAAAAAACAAACCCTGGATATTCGGGTATTGGCCGCCTTCGAGGCCTTGCCGAATTACGTGGATTAGAATTTGGAATTAAACCGTTTATATAAAAATTATACACATGAAAACGCAATATGAATCACGTTACGCCGCAAGTCCTAGAGAGGTTAAGACTTTTGACACGAAAGAGTTGAGAGATGAATTTCTGATAGACAACCTTATGCAAGAGGATCAATTGGTTTTTACCTACACACACTACGATAGATATGTCGTGGGGTCTGCGGTTCCTAAATCTCCCATCAAATTAGAAACAATAGACCCGTTAAAATCCGCTTATTTTTTAGAGCGAAGAGAAATGGGAATCATCAATGTTGGTGGAGATGGAATTGTTGAAGTAGGAGACGAGGTGTTTGAACTCACCCTGAAAGATTCGTTATACCTAGGGCGTGGAAATCAAAACGTGGTTTTTAAGAGTGTAGATGCAAATAACCCTGCAAAATTCTATATAAATTCAGCACCTGCACACAAAAGTTTCCCAAACAAAAAAGTGAGTAAAGCAGAAGCAAATAAAATTGAATTAGGGTCACTTGAAACGGCTAATCACAGAACTGTAAATCAGCAGATTATTGGGGGTATTGTTGATACGTGTCAACTTCAAATGGGGATGACAGAGTTGAAAACCGGGAGCGTATGGAACACCATGGAGGCTCATGTACACGACAGAAGAATGGAAATCTACTATTATTTAGATATTCCACAAAATCAGGCGGTGTGCCACTTTATGGGCGAACCTCAAGAAACCAGACACATTTGGATGCAGAACCACCAAGCCGTTATTTCTCCACCGTGGTCTATTCACAGTGGAAGTGGCACCTCTAACTATACCTTTATTTGGGGTATGGCAGGCGAAAACTTAGATTACGGAGATATGGATGTAGTAAAAATAGACGAATTACGATAGGGTATGAACTTATTTGATTTAACAGGAAAAACTGCGTTTGTCTCTGGGGCAACACATGGCCTTGGAATGGCTATGGCAACGGGTCTGGCAGAGGCTGGAGCAAAGCTTATAGTGTCTAGTACGAATCCAGATAAACTCCAGTTGGCCTTAACACAATACAAAGAAAAAGGCTTTGATGTTTCGGGAGTAGTACTTGACGTTACTAATGAAGCGCAAGTGGTATCGGTTACGCAAGAAATTCTAAGTCAGCAGCAAGTAGATATTTTAGTGAATAACGCTGGAATCATCAAACGTATTCCTGCGCTAGAGATGAGCGTTGCAGACTTTCGATCTGTTTTGGATGTTCACCTTACGGGTTCTTTTCACTTAGCGCAGCAGTTTGCAAGACCCATGGTTGAACGCCAATCTGGTAAAATCATAAACATTTGTTCTATGATGAGCGAATTGGGTCGTAATACGGTTAGTGCCTATGCTGCAGCAAAAGGAGGATTAAAAATGCTCACCCGAAATTTAGCTACTGAGTGGGCAAAACATAACGTTCAAGTAAATGGCATTGGTCCAGGCTATTTTGCCACCAGTCAGACTGCACCCATTCGAGTTGATGGACACCCATTTAATGAATTTATTATCAACAGAACCCCTGCGGGCAGATGGGGAGAAACCGATGACTTAAAAGGGGCAGCTATTTTTCTTGCCTCAGGAGCCAGTGACTTTGTTAATGGACAAGTTATCTATGTAGATGGCGGAATTTTAGCAACCATAGGGAAACCTTCAAACGAAGATTAGTATGACACGCTTTTTGTTTAGTGTATTTCTTGTTTCATTGGTAATGATTTCAAAGGCATCGGGACAAGAGCATTTGGTAATTGTTGAAAACACCTTGTCAATGGAGCGTGTTTTTGAAACGGTTGAAATCAAATTAATCGATTTAGGTTTGTCGTCTGATGCGGCACCAGCAGCTTTTATAGTGCAAGAACATACATCTAAAGAAGAAGTTGTATCGCAACTTATTGATTCGGACATGGATGGAAATGCGGATGTGTTGATTTTTCAGCCAAACCTATCCAAACTTTCAAAAAAGCAATACACGATTCGTAGTGCAAAAAGCAACAAATCGGGGCAAGTACAGTACTGTTTTTCTCGTTTTGTCCCTGAAAGAACGGATGACTATGCCTGGGAAAACAACAAGGTTGCCTTCAGAACTTTTGGCCCAATCGCACAACAAATGGTAGAGCAAAACATAAAGGGAGGAACCCTCACAAGTGGTATTGACGCTTGGCTGAAAAAAGTAGAGTACCCCATTATTGACAAATGGTACGAAAAGACCGTTAATAACAAGGGTTCGTATCATGAAGATACAGGTGAGGGACTTGATAATTTTCATGTTGGTGTTAGTAGGGGCGTAGGCGGTATTGCGGTAAAAAAAGGAGATGTTTATTACACGTCGAAAAACTTTGTGCGCTGGAATACGATAACCACGGGTCCTTTACGAACATGCTTTGTGTTGGAGTACGAAGACTGGGACGCTGGTGGTCAATTGATTAGCGAGAAGAAAACCATCTCCTTAGACTATGGAAGCTTTTTGTCTAAATTTGAAATTGAACTTTCCGGAACTGAAGTTATTCACGCCGGTTTGACCTTACACGAAAAAGACGGGGAGACACATCAGCATCAACACCAACAAACCAAATCAGGTTGGGTTTCATATTGGCAGCCCCATGGTGATTCTGCCTTGGGAACCGCAATCGTTGTGCCTAATGGAAATATGAGGTCTTCGGAAGTATATCTTTCTGACAAAAAAGATTTGAGCAATTTATATGCTGAAATAGAAACTATTAATGGGAAGCTGATTTATTACGCTGGCTTTGGATGGAAAGAAGCCAAGGAATTTACTTCTAAGAAAGATTGGGAAACATACCTTGAAGTAACGTCCATAAAAATAAATAACCCATTACAAGTAACGATTCACTGATATTGATAATGAAGACCGAAAATTTTATTTCATCAAATTTCGCACTGCAATCTGAGTTTGCGCAACAGCTATACCACGATTACGTGGCAGATTTGCCTATTATCGACTACCACAACCATTTGTCTCCAAAAGAAATTGCAGAGGATAAGCCTATCAAAAATATTTCAGAGGCGTGGTTATCAGGAGATCACTATAAATGGCGCGCCATGCGTGCAAACGGTGTTGATGAAGTCTTTATTACTGGAAAGGATACTCCCAATAAAGAAAAGTTTGCACAGTGGGCAGCTACGGTTCCCTACACCTTGCGCAACCCTTTATTCCACTGGACGCAGCTAGAACTTAAGCGCTATTTTGGAATCGATGAGATTTTGCAACCGAGTACATCAGATGCTATTTATAAAAAGGCAAACGAAATACTAGCTGGTAAAACCCCAGCGCAACTCCTTGAGGATTTTAAGGTAGAAGTAATTTGCACAACCGATGACCCAACAGATGATTTGGCGTATCACAAAGAAATTGCCGTTAAGGGGTTCTACACCAAAGTGCTTCCAACTTTTCGCCCAGATGCATTGTTGCTTATAAATCAAAATTCTTTTCTTGGATATATTGATAAACTTAGCACTTGTGTTAATCACCCAATTAACAACATGGATAGCTTGTTTCAAGCAATTCAATCGCGCGTTGATTTTTTTGACGAAATGGGTTGCCGATTATCGGATTATGGGGTAGAGCAACTTTATGTGGTTGATTTTACTTTAGAAGAGGCCGATTCAATTTTTAAAACGCGGCTAAATGGAACTATTGTAACAGATGCCCAAGCCGAAGTTTTTGCTTCGTGTGTGTTACAAGCGCTTTGTAAAATGTATCACGCTAAAGGATGGGCACAACAATTTCATTTGGGTGCTATTCGAAACAATAACAGCCGTCTATTAAATGAAATTGGATTAGACGCAGGTGTAGATTCCATAGGAGACATTCCGATGGCAAAAAAGATGTCAACGTTATTTGATAAGCTAAATGCTACCAACCAATTGACAAAAACAATAACCTATAACCTAAACCCATCGCAAAACGAAGTGTTTGCTACCATGATGGGAAATTTTCAAAACGCTGACTTCCCAGGAAAAATGCAATGGGGTTCTGGCTGGTGGTTTTTGGATCAAATGGACGGTATTGAAAAGCAGCTAAATTGTTTGTCCAATATGGGCTTATTGAGTCGATTTATTGGAATGCTTACCGATAGTAGAAGCTTTTTATCTTTTCCAAGACATGAGTATTTCAGAAGGATTTTGTGTAACCTTATTGGAGAAGATGTTGAAAAAGGACTGCTGCCCAAGGACATTGCGTTTTTAGGGAAAATGGTTCAGGACATTTCATATTATAATGCAAAAAAATATTTTGGGTTTTAACCCGTATAAATAATTAAAGAAGCAAGAACGAAATGAAAAATAACCGATTATATATTGTAGTCCTAGCTACATTACTTTTAAGTGCTTGTTCTCAAAGTAAGAATGGGAGAGTCATTAAGCTGGCCCATGGGCTTGACACCAGTCATGCGGTTCATAAGGCCATGGTGTACATGAATGAGGTTTTAAAAGAAAATTCAAATGGCGCTATGCGCATTGAAATTTACGCAAATCAGCAACTGGGCTCTGAGCGTGAATGCTTAGAGTTGTTGCAAATTGGCAGCTTAGACATGACAAAAGTATCAACAGGAGTAATGGAAAATTTTGCACCCAAGATGCGTATTTTCGGATTGCCTTATCTATTTAGAGATAGACAGCACCAATTTGATGTATTGGATGGGGATGTTGGAAAAGAACTTCTTGAAGACGGAAGAAAATATTGGCTTAAAGGATTGGGGTATTACGATGCCGGAAGTAGAAGTTTTTATACCAAAGAAAAACCCGTAAATGTTCCTGAAGACATTGAGGGATTAAAGATTCGTGTGATGGAAAGCGTTACCGCCATAAATATGGTAAAAAGCCTTGGTGGTTCTCCAACCCCTATTTCTTGGGGCGAATTATACACCTCCCTACAACAAGGAGTTGTAGATGGCGCCGAGAATAATCCTCCTAGTTTTTATCTTTCTAGGCATTATGAAGTTTGTAAATATTACGCCCTTGATGAGCACACTGCTTTGCCTGATGTATTGCTTATTAGCACACATACTTGGGAAAAGCTTTCAGATCAAGAAAAGAAATGGCTTGAAGAGGCTGTGTCATTGTCTATTATAGAGCAAAGAAAACTTTGGGCTGAATCTGAAGCACTAGCTTTAGCTGAAGTAGTTAAGGCAGGTGTTCAAATATCAAGACCAGATAAAGCCCCTTTTGTAGAAAAAGTAGGAGTGCTTTATACAGAAGCCGTCAAAGATCCAAGTCTTAAAAAACTGATTGAAAACATTCAAAAACAACAATAAATGTCAACCATCAAAACTAAAATAGACACCTTATTGGGGAAAATCCTAATAACAATCATGGGGTTAATGGTAATCAACGTACTTTGGCAAGTCTTTACACGCTTTGTGCTTGGAGATCCAAGCTCGTTTACCGATGAGCTTGCTCGTTTTCTAATGATTTGGTTAGGGGTTTTGGGTGCTGCATATGTTTCGGGAAAAAACATGCATGTCGCCATTGATTTATTGCCCTCTAGAGCAAATCAAAAAAGGAAGGCTAGAATGCGAGCTACCGTTGATGTGCTTATTATATTATTTGCTTTTGCAGCATTGGTTGTTGGAGGATCTAGACTGGTGTACATTTCGTATATATTAGGACAACATTCACCTGCATTACAAATACCCATGTCACTTGTTTATATCACCATTCCCATAAGTGGAATGTTGATCATCTATTTTAAAATTGATAAACGTATAAAAGGATAATTATGTGGGAATATGCACCAGTACTTGTACTCGTACTAAGTTTTGTTTATTTGTTAGCCATTGGAACTCCTGTTGCTTGGAGTATTGCTATTTCTTCTACCTTGACAATGCTTGTTAGTATTCCGCTTATGCCGGCACTTACTACCGTATCACAGCGTATGGCAACGGGTCTTGATAGCTTTGCACTTTTAGCTATTCCATTTTTTGTGTTGTCTGGCGAACTAATGAATCGCGGTGGAATTGCCCATCGATTGATTGCCTTTGCCAAAACATTGGTAGGTGCGCTTCCAGGGGGATTGGCACTAATCAATGTTATAGCCGCCATGCTCATGGGTGCTATTGCAGGTTCAGCAATGGCTTCTGCTTCTGCTATGGGGTCTATTTTGGGACCAGAGATGGAAAAAGAGGGCTACTCTAAAGAATTTGGTGCCGCTATTAACATCACATCATCTACAACAGGTCTAATTATTCCTCCATCAAATGTATTAATTGTTTATTCGCTTGCAAGTGGAGGTGTTTCTATTGCCGCACTTTTCTTGGCGGGGTATATCCCAGGCATATTAACGGGTTTGTTTTTAATGATGGTTGCCGTTTTTTGGGCAAAAAAGAAGAAATATCCCGTAGGGGAAAGAAGCAGTATTAAAGAAGTTTTCACAACTTTTTGGAACGCGCTTCCAAGTTTACTGTTACTGTTTATTGTAATTGGGGGAATAGTAACGGGAGTGTTTACGGCAACCGAGGCTTCTGCAATTGCTGTTTTATACACCCTTATTTTAGGATTTATTTACAAAGAGATTACAGTAAAAAATGTACCTAGTATTTTACTAAACTCGTCATCTACCACAGCTATTGTAATGCTTCTTATTGGCGCATCTATGAGTATGTCGTGGGTGATGTCTTATGAGAATATTCCTCAAAATATCTCTGATGTGCTTTTGAATATAAGTGACAACAAGATTGTTATTTTACTCATTATTAATTTGTTACTTCTTCTTGTGGGTATTTTTATGGATATGACACCGGCAGTGCTCATTTTTACTCCAATATTTCTTCCTGTTGTAACCAAATTAGGAATGGATCCTACTCATTTTGGAATTATAATGGTGTTGAACTTATGTATCGGCCTGTGTACCCCTCCGGTGGGTTCAGTGCTTTTTGTTGGAGTAGGGGTAGCTAAAACAACAATTGAAAAGGTGGTGCGGCCATTACTGCCCATGTTTATTGCAATGATAATTGCACTGATGTTTGTTACCTACATTCCTGGCTTAACGTTGTGGTTGCCTAAAATGTTTGGTTACTAACCACATTGAAAAGTGAAAACCTACACATGTTTCTGTAGCGCAATTACGGCTTCATTTTAACTTTCTAGACATTAAAAATCACAAAACCAACAATTTTGTTTTCAGATGAGTATTGTTAAAAATTTATTTAAATTTATACAAAATTATAAAATTGATATTTTTAAAAGTTTTGGATGAACGAATTGTCAGCCGTGCAGGATAGTACATGATGGTTTCCCCACCCTGAACAAATATTTTTGAATCACAATCATTAAGAGGACATTGATTTTAAATCGGTCTCCTAAATAGTGAACCAATTACAACTGTATTAATATTAAACTTTTAAGCATAATGAAGCAAAAATTTAAAAAACGGTATTTTGTTTCTGGTTTAGCATTCAACCTGATGTTGTTGCTATCTAGTTTTTCAGCAGCTGATTTACAAGCACAAAACATTGTCAGTGGTACGGTTACTGACAGTCAGGGGGTTCCACTTCCAGGTGTTAGTGTAGTACAGCAAGGAACTAAGACAGGAACATCTACAGATTTTGACGGAAATTACTCACTAAGAATTTCTTCTTCTGATGTAACCCTAGAATTCACGTATTTAGGTTTCGAAACCATGACAATACCTGTTAATGGTCAAGCAACTATCAATGCAGCCCTACAAGAATTTGTTGAAAGCTTAGACGAAGTAGTACTTGTGGGATACGGCACACAAAAGAAAGAGAGCGTTGTAGGTTCGATTTCGCAGATAAAAGGTCAAGAATTACAGGAGCTAAATGCTGGTATTACCAATGTAGAGGAGGCATTACAGGGTAATTTACCTGGTGTAACTGCCATACAGGGTAGTGGTGTACCGGGTAGAAACGATATGCAGATCTTCATTCGTGGTCAGGCGTCATGGAATGGTTCTGGACAACCTTTAATTCTTGTAGATGGTGTTCCTAGAGACATTGATAATATTGATTTTAACGATATTGAAAATCTTTCTGTACTCAAAGATGCCTCTGCTACGGCTGTTTTTGGTGTTCAGGGGGCAAATGGTGTTATTTTAATTACCACCAAAAGAGGGCAAAAAGGGAAGGCGCAATTGTCGTTACAGGCCAACACAACATTTAAGTTTGTTTCTAAGCTGCCTGAAAAACTAGATACCTATGATGCAATTATGGAGGCAAATTCCTCTGTTTTGCGCGAGCTTGCTCAAAATGAAAACTCTTGGAATTTATTTCGTCCAATTGCAGTTGCCAATAAATACCGAAATCCTGCAAATGAAGAGGAAAGATTAATATATCCTAATGTAAACTGGCGAGATGCACTTTTAAAAGACATGGCTCAAGACCATCGTGTTAATTTATCTGTTCGTGGAGGAGGTGAAAATGCAAAATACTTTGGAAGTTTAGCATATCAAAAAGTTTCTGATATTTTTGATGGTGCTAGTTATGACAATGGTAAAGGATATGAAAGTGAGTTTAGCTACGATAGATTTAACTTTCGCAGCAATATTGATTTTGACATCACAAGCACCACCGAGTTCTCCGTAAACCTTGGAGGCTTCTATGGTATTCAACAAACACCTGGTAACTTAAACTTGGTCACGAATGCTATATATGAGCTTGCTCCAAATGCATATAACCCTGTTTTTCCTGATGGTTTCTACGGTAGAGATAATGCAGATATTTTTGCAAACACAAACCCTATTGTAACCTTAACAAACACAGGTTATACGACTACTAATACGTTTAATGTAAATACCGATTTTATTTTAAAGCAAAAATTAGACTTTGTTACAAATGGCTTATCATTTCAAGGGCGTTTTTCTTTAGACAATAGATCTACAAGTCAGCAAAGCTTGAATGATCCAGGAGCTGATGGTCAAGAAAATGTTAATTATCGTGTATATGATGAGGATTTCAACGAACGAATAGAGTCTCCAGACGGAGTGAATGATTTCGGTTTTATACCATTTCCATGGACAGTTGGTGCTGCTAACATTCAAAATGGTTCAATTGTTCGTAACTTATTGTATGATTTCTCATTTAATTACAGCAACACTTTTGCTGAAAAGCATTCGGTTACAGGATTGGCATTGGTTAGACGTCAAGAGAGAGGGTCTGGTAGTGGTTTTCTTGTCTATCGTGAAGATTGGGTAGGACGGGTCACTTATGATTTTGACAAGAGATATTTCTTGGACATTAGTGGTGCTTACAACGGATCGGAGAAATATGGTCCAGGTTACCGTTTTGATCTTTTTCCTGCTGTCGCAGCTGGTTGGACAATATCTAATGAGTCCTTTATGAGCGATGTTGATTGGGTTGATCTTCTTAAACTTAGAGGTTCTTATGGTTTAATTGGTGATGATAAAGGTGGAAGAAGATTTGAATATCAAGCTACCTGGAATATTGGTGGCGGTGCCTTTATCAATCCTAATGCTTCTAATGTTCGTGAAGGCTATGTGTTTTACAGCGAGGCCAATGTAGGTAATGCTAATCTGCAATGGGAAACGGCCATAAAGTATAATATCGGTGCAGAAGTAGGATTATTTAATAATTCAATTACAGCAGAATTAGACTTTTTTGCAGAAGATCGCAGCAATATTCTAATACCAAGTAGTCAAAGAGCAGTGCCGGATTGGTTTGGTGCCAGTCCCCCCGCCTTTAATGGAGGCCAAGTAGAGGTTCGAGGATTTGAAATTGTACTTGGTGCTAACCATACCTTCGGAAACGGATTAAATCTTTTTGGTAATTTCAACTTCAGTCAAGCTAAAGATTTGGTAATTGATAGAGAAGATCCTGAATTCCGTCCGTTTTATCAAAAAGCAGCAGGTTATCCTATTGGTCAACCAAGATCTGCTATTCCAGGCGAGATTTTGTCTAGTTTAGATGATCTTTACAGTTCAACTCCAAGGGTTAATGGTCAAGGTAATGTACGCGTTGGATATTACAATTTACATGATTATGATGGAGACGGAGTTTACAATGGTGCTTTTGACAATGTGCCATATGGTTTCCCTACGCGTCCACAAAGAAACTGGGCTGCTACTGTTGGTGCCAAATACAAAGGTTGGAAGCTATCTGTACAATTCTATGGTACACAAAACACCAATAGGAATTATACCAGTAGAACTTTTAGTAATCAAATTGATACGTTTTTTGCGCATGAGTTAGGTTATTGGACTAAGGATAACCCGACGGGTATACGAACACAGCCAACATTTAATTTTGATCAAGGAGCTAGCGATCCAAGACGCAGTTTCTGGGATGGCTCATTAACAAGATTAAGAAGTATAGCTTTGAATTATAAAGTACCTCGTAAAACCTGTGACAAATTAGGAGTCAAATCATTAAACATCTTTGCTAATGGTAATAACCTTTTCCTGTGGACAGATTTACCAGATGATAGGGAATTTAACAGTAGTCTAACTGCTGACTCAAGTTTTAGAGGTGATTATCCTACTTTGGCGAGATTTAATTTTGGGTTTAATTTAGATTTTTAATTATAGAATTATGAAAAATTTTAAAATAAAAATAGTTTTATTTCTGGGGCTATTCTCAATGGTTTCCTGTGAAGATTATTTGGACATTGCTCCTGAGGCTGAAATTGAAGCAGCTGATGTGTTTGGGACCTTTGAGACATCACAAGGTTTCGTAGAAGAAATGTACAATTTTGTGGTTGACTATGGGACAAATGGTTGGTCTTTCCAAGATTATATCCTTGGAGATGATGGTTATAACACGCAATCATTTAAATACAGCACTCAAATAGACCGTGGTGAATTAAATCGTTGGATTGGTGGTAGCTTAAATTATTTGCATCAGAATAACAGGTTTCAAACGGGTGCAAATAATGGTACATTAGGGAGCACCAATGAAGAACAAGGCAGGGGTAGACCAAAAATGTGGAACGCCAGCATGCGAGGTATTCGTAAAGCCAATGTAGTAATTGCTAACGAAGATTTAATGGTTGGTTTAACACAAGACGAAAAGAATGTTATTCTTGGTCAAGCGTATTTTTTTAGAGCGTTTTTCCATAATGAGATTATGAAGTTTTGGGGACGATTCCCACACATACAAGAAGTTTTTGTAGGAACAATTGATGTACAACGACCAGAAACATATAAAGAGGCTGCTTTATCGATTAATGAGGACTACAAAAAAGCCATTGAATTATTACCTGTAAATTGGGATAATGAGGCCTATGGTCAAAGAACATTAGGAAATAATGCGGGTAGGTTAACTAAAGGTGCTGCTTATGCGTTTCAAGGTAAAAACTTACTTTTCGCGGCAAGCCCGTTAATGTATTTTAACAACCAGCCTGGGATTGACACCTATACATATGACACACAACTTGCAGCCATGGCTGTTGATGCTTTTGCAGAAGTGCTTAAACTAGAGCAATCTGGTGAATATTCTTTAGCACAAAACATGGATGATTACAAGAAGGTATTATGGGAAACACCTACAAATACATGGCCAGGGCTTGTTCCAGAAGCTAAAGAGCTCATTTTTGCAGGTTCAGCTGGGTCACATGTTGGCTCTACCCTTAGTTTTATGGCTACTGGGATGCCAAGACCTATTGCTAGTACTGGTACACAATGTACAAGTGCTACTCATAACTACATACATAACAATTTTGGAATGGCCAATGGGCTTTCTATTGAGGATGATTTAAGTGGTGCTTACGGTACACCAACGTACAATCCTAATAGACCTTTTGACAACCGTGATCCTCGCTTTTATGCATGGATTTTTGTAGATCGTGATGTACTCGGTACACGAGCAGGAATTCCTGCTGTAAACAGAACTATGAAGTTGTATTCAACTGATGCAAATGGAAATTCTGGAGCACATCGCGATAGGAATAATTATTCTTGGACAGGTTATATGTTTAAAAAGTTTTATCCTGAGATTGATGGGCAATACCATTCTCAAAGAGGTAATAATATTATTAGGAGATTTACAGGTATGCGTATGCACATGAGGTTAACAGATGTTTACCTTATGTATGCAGAAGCACTTCATGTAGCCAATGGAGCTACCACAGCGCCGAGTTCTTTTTCTATGACTGCAGAACAAGTAATCAATAAATTTAGAGATAGAGCTGGTATTTCTCATGTACATCCGTCTATTGTTTCAGATAGCAATAAATTTTTGGATGAAATTAGACGTGAAAGAGCCGTGGAATTATCTTATGAAGGCCACAGATGGGTTGATATTCGCCGTTGGGGAGTTGCCCATGAAGATAAATACAGGATTAAGACAAAATTAAATTTTGATCAAAATTGGACGTTCTTTGAAGAAGCTGAATTGGTAGATAGAGTTTGTGAATATCCCAAACACTATTGGATGCCATTTGAAGCAAATCAAACACAGTTTTATCAAGGCTTCCCTCAAAATCCAGGTTGGTAAAACTTGAACAAATTTGTTTTAAAGAATATTAAAATACTAAAGAAAATAAAATGAAGATAAATAAAATATATAGGTTGTACACCCTGATATGCTTCACTATGTTCTGCTTTTGTGGTGTGGTGACTGCTCAATCTGTTGGGATAGAGGTGTCTGCAACTGTAATTGATCAACAAGGGAATCCTTTAAGTGACGTTAACATTTATGGACCTGATGGTTCTCGTGCATCTACTAATGCTAATGGTATGTTTACCATTAGCCTACCTAATGTAGAAACAGTGGTGATAGAGAAAAAGGGCTATGAAACTCAACTTGTTAATTATTCTGATATTTCAGGGAACATCACCCTTGAAAAGTCAGACTTTTTAGCGTCAGAAGATGACGAAATAAACATGGGAGTTTCAACCTCAAACAGACGAAATATAGTTGGTTCTGTGTCCTCAGTAAATACTACTGATCGCTTAACTTATGATAACACACAGTTTGTAAGGGACTATATCACTGGGTTAAATGTAGGTGTTAGAGGTTCTTCTAACATTAGAGGTATAGGGAACGCATTGTTTGTAATTGACGGCGTTTTTGGTCGCGACCCAAATGTTTTAAACATGGAAGAGGTAGAGCAAATAACAGTTCTTAAAGACGCTAATGCTGTGGCCTTATATGGTAGTCAAGGACAAAATGGTGTTATTGTTATCAATACCAAACGCGGAAAGATTAATAAAAAGGAAGTGAATGTAAATGTTCGCTCAGGTTTTAGACTGCCGATTTCTTTACCTAACTACTTAGGTGCAGCCGACTATATGGAGCTTCGTAATGAAGCTTTTATAAATGACGGTCTTGACCCTTCAATAGTTGGTTTTTCATTAGATCAGATTCAAAACACTAGAAGTGGTTTAAACCCTATACAATATCCAGATGTAGATTTATATGATTTTGTGCAACCTATTGTGAGTACTTCTAGCGTAATTTCTGAGTTTACAGGCGGTAATGACAAGTCTCAATACTATGTTAACGTTGGTTGGACACGTAGTGAAGATTGGGTAAACATTAACGATGATATTAATGAAGGATCTAACCGTTTTAACGTAAGAGGTAATATTAACTTTAAGGTGAACGACTGGATTACAAGTAGCATTGATGGTGTCGCAATTATTAACACTGCTAAAAGCTCTAAAGCGAACCTATTAAACGCAAACACTTCATTTATTCCGTTTGACTACGCACCTTTAATACCAGTAAGTTCTCTTGATCTTGAAAACAATCCTGATTTAGGAATTTTATTGGCTGGAGCTAATGTATTTGATGGTAATTTGCTGGGTACTGCACAACAACTAGGTGTTAATTCACCCCTTGCTCTTGCTACAGCTGGTGGTTATCAAAACCGAGTATTTCGTGTAACTCAGTTTAACAATGCAATAAATTTCGATCTCTCTAGAATAACTGAAGGTTTATCGGCTAAAACCTATTTAAGTTTCGATTTTTATGATGTTTATACCACTTCTATATCGAACGAATATAGAACTTACGCCATTACGGGTTGGGAAGATGATAAAATAACTGGGTTACAAGATTTTGGTCAAGATAGAAGAGATTTGTCAGAGAATGTTGTTTCTAACGGATTTACATCACGAATCGGTATGTACGCATTGGTAAATTATAAAAAGGCCTTTGCTAATGATCACGCTATAAATACAACAATTTTGGGGTATTATAATTCACAAAATAGTGATGGTACTCTTCAGACAGATAAAGACTCTCATTTAGGATTTCAAATGACTTATGATTTTAAGAAAAAACTATTTGTTGACTTTTCTGGAGCTTATGCACACTCACTAAAATTACCGGAAGGTAATAGAGGTGGTTTTTCACCAACAGTTGGTTTGGGGTATATCTTGAGTGAAGACTCGTTCTTAAAAGACAATGATTTTGTAAATTATTTAAAACTCAAGGCTTCTGCTGGTATCATTAAATCTGACAGTGGAATTAATGGGTATTATTTATATGATGAAAACTACTCTAGCGGAAATAATTTTTCTTGGGCAGATGGTGTTTACTCTAACAGCACCCAAAATGTTACGCAGGGATCTAATCCCAATCTAGGCTTTGAAGAGCGTATAGATTTGAACGTTGGTTTTGAAGCGTATATGGCAAATTCACTATGGGTAGAGTTTAACTATTTCAAAACGGAGCTTGATAAGCAACTGGTATTCTTAGCTGATCAATATCCTTCTTATTATAACACGTTTAGACCAATGAATAATTTCAACGCCAATTTATATACTGGTTTTGAATTGGGGATGAATTATAATAAAACGATTAATGACTTTTCTGTTGCTATGGGCGCAAATGTGCTATACAGTCAAACAGAAGCGTCAAAACGATCTGAAACTAACGAGTTTGCTTATCAAAATAGACAAGGTCTAGAGCTGTCAACTATTTTTGGATATGAAGACTTAGGGTTCTATACAGCATCTGATTTTACAGTTGACTCTAATGGTGATTTGGCCTTAAATCCTGGACTGCCAGAACAAAGTTTTGGTGGAGCTGTTCAACCTGGAGATATTAGGTATGCAGATCAAAATGGTGACAATATCATTGATCAAGATGACAGAGTTGCTATTGGTCAATCTTCTAGTCCTTGGACGTACGCCCTTAACTTAAACCTAAAGTACAAAAACCTTTCACTGTTTGTATTAGGTACTGCACAGTCTGGTGCTCTAGGAAATAAGTTGAGTAGTACTTTTAATAACTATTATACGCCTAATGGTAATGACAAGTATTCTGAAGCAGTGTTAGGACGTTGGACGTCTCAAACCGCTGATACAGCAACTTTCCCAAGATTATCTTCTGTAGAAAATCAAAATAACTTTAGAACATCAACCTTTTGGTTGTATGACAACAGCTACTTTAGAATTAACCGTGCACAGTTAACTTATGAGTTTGCTGACGCATTATGTGATGAAATTGGGGTTGATGATTTTAGTCTGAATTTCCAGGGCACCAATCTTTTAGAGATAGCTGAAAATAAAGATATTCGTCAGTTGAATATTGGTAGTAGTCCTCTGGCTAGAACCTATTCACTCGGTGTAAGAATAGCATTTTAAATGAATCAAAAATTAGATAAGATAAAATGAAAAATTTAATTAAATATATGTTGATTGTGTCGGTTCTTACTGGCATAACATCTTGTGACAACTTTTTGGATCCTATTGATGAAAACAGACTGGATGCTGATTTCGTTAACTCTGATCCAGCTTCTGCAGAAGGTATATTATTGAATGGCTACAAACGTTTAATCAATCAGTTTTCCTTTAATGAAGCTGCAACAGATGATGCTGTAAATAACCAACTAGATAATGGATTTAAGCGTATGGCTCTTGGTGAGTTAAATGCGCAGTATAATCCAGCTTCTCGATGGAATAATTTTGAAAATGTGTTGTGGGTAAACAAATTTTTAGAAATTATTGATGCAGGTCAGATTCAATGGTCTTCAGATGAAGAGATAAACGAAATGTTTTATCTTCGAATGAAAGGGGAAGCACTTGCACTTAGAGGCTTACATCATTTTTATGCTTTGCAAGCACATGCAGGTGTAGGTACTTCTGGACAATTATTAGGAGTGCCCTACATAACATCGTTCATAGAGTCTGATGGCGACTTTAATACTCCTCGTTTGTCTTTTGAGGCAACGGTTCAGGCTATTATGGAAGATTTTGATGCTGCTCTTGCCTTGCTACCAACCGATTATTCAAATGACCCAGGTGCTGTAGATCCATTATATCAGCAATACGATTTTAATAAGTATGAAGTAGTTAATGGTCCATTATATAATTTACGCATTTCAGGTAGAATTGTAAAAGCTTTAAAGGCGCGTTTGGCACTTTTCGCTGCTAGTCCATCTTTCTTGAACGACCAAGCGTTTTATTCAATGGCTGCTGATTTCTCAAGTGAATTGTTAAATACCATTGGTGGTGTTTCTGGTTTATCTGCTAATGGGGTTGATTTTTACAACTCATATGATGAGAATAATGACACCGAAATGATTTGGAGAGGTTCCATAGGAGTTCCTAACTCATCTATTGAAAAGCGTATGTTTCCACCATCTGTAAATGGTAATGGAGAAATTAGCCCAACCCACAATTTGGTTATGGCATTTCCCATGGCAAATGGGTATCCTGCTACTACCATTAATGGTTATGATGCACAAAATCCGTTTGCTAACAGAGATCCTCGATTAAGCAAGTTTATTGTTCTTAATGGAGATACTTTTGGTGGCGGAACCATTAACACTGGTGTTGGAGGTGGAATAGATAGATTAGATTCTATCCCTGAATTTTCAACAAAAACAGGATATTACCTGAAAAAACTATTACGCCCTGATGTAAGATTGAATGATGACGGCTCTTCAGTTGGTCAGAGACATTACAATGTTTATTTCAGATACACAGAATTATTCCTAATATTCGCTGAAGCTGCTAATGAAGTTGGTGGACCAGATCAAGCTATAAATGGTATGACGCCACGTGATGTTATTGCCGCTATTAGAGAAAGAGCTGGTCTTGCACAACCTGACAACTATTTGGCTTCTATTTCATCTAAAGAAGACATGCGTGAACTCATTCGAAATGAACGACGTATAGAATTAAGCTTTGAAGGCCATAGATTTTGGGACCTTAGAAGATGGGGTCTTTCTTTGGACGAAAGCGCTAAAGGGTTTTTCTACGATGGTAGTAATTATTTAGAGCTTTCATCTGTTGAATTAAGAAACTATCAACCTTTTGCTATTTACATGCCTATTCCTAATGCTGAAGTTCTTAAGTTCTCAGAACTTGAGCAAAACAATGGGTGGTAGAATTATTAGATATAACCTATATTAAACATATAACATGAAAATAAAATTAGTTTTAATAACCGCTTTAGTCTTAGGCTTTGTTTCTTGTGAAAATCAAGAGAATATTGTTTCTGATTACGGCTCAACATCAGTTTTTTTTCCATACCAAACTCCTGTGAGAACTTTGGTTCAAGGGGAGTATGACTTAGGTTTTAATGACAATGACAACAATGGTCGTTTCGAAATAGGTGTTGTTATGTCTGGTGTTTTTGAAAATCAGATCGATAGAAAGGTGTATTTTGAATATGCTCCGGAATTAATTGACACACTTGCAATGGCTGACGTTGACACAATTAACGTTCAATTATTACCGCCTTCATATTACACTATTGAGCAACAAAGTCCAGTTACAATTCCTGTAGGATCAGTGCAAGGTCGTATCCCTGTACAACTTACAGATGCTTTTTTTGACGATCCACTTTCTATTGGACCGTTTGGAGATGTTCATTATGTACTTCCGTTAAAAATTACAGATATTGTAGGTCTAGATTCTATTTTAACAGGTATTCCGTTGGTAGACAATCCAAACAAGATTAGGTCTGAAGATTGGAATCCCGCTCCTAAGGATTATACTCTGTTTGGTGTTAAATTCATGAACAAGTATCAAGGAAAATATTTGCGCCGTGGTGTTGATCAAATGACAAATGCTGCCGGTGAGACTGTTAGCAGTATTTATCGTGCTGACTATGTTGTGGAGGACGAAGTAATTACTTTAAGCACAAGTGGTAGGCACAATGTTTCTCTGTCTAATATTGTTCGTAGAGATCAACTTTCAAGTCCTGGTAATGTTAATTTAGAATTGGCATTTGATGATAATGGCAACTGTACCATTTCTAGTTTTGAAGATGATGCATATAATGTATCGGGTGCTGGTAAATTTGTTGTCGACGGAGACGAATGGGGCGGTAGTAAACGTGACGTTATTCATTTGGACTACACTTACACAGATGCTGTAAACAATGAAACACACGCTGTGAAAGATACCTTAGTGCTTAGAAATAGAGATGTTAAGTTTGAAGAGTTTACGCTAGAGCTAAACTAAACTTCTCGTTCACATAATAATTTATAAAAATAGCGAAGGTAATTCTTCGCTATTTTTGAATAATATAATTACATTTCAATAAAACTAAAACTATAAACGCGTGAAACTCTTTAAATACCATTCTTTTGCTTTACTAAGTATTGTGATTTTTTTGAGCGCCTGCAATGCACAAAATGACACACCTTGGATAGATTTGTTTAATGCAAACTCTCTTGAGGGGTGGAATATTAAAGGCGGAGAAGCCCCTTATATTAACGATAACGGTACTATCATTGGTACCACCAAGGCAAATACACCAAACACATTCCTGACTACTGATAAAATGTACGGCGATTTTATTTTAGAAATAGAATTCCTTACAGAGGGTGTAAATTCTGGTATACAAATTAGAAGCAATAGTTTTCCTTATTATCAAAATGGTAGAGTACATGGGTATCAGGTTGAGACAGACCCTAGCAAACGCGCCTGGAGCGGTGGTATTTATGATGAGGGAAGAAGAAAATGGCTTTATACGCTAGAAAATAACCCTGAAGCACAAAAAAGTTATCAAGCAAATGATTGGAACCATTACCGTATAGAAGCTATTGGAGAGACTATTAAAACATGGATAAATGGAGTGCCTGCCGCACATTTAATTGACGACAAAACAGCAAGTGGTTTTATAGGTTTACAGGTGCATTCTATTGGTAAAAAGGTTGAGACGCTTGGCAAAAGAGTGATGTGGAGAAATGCTAGGATTATAACGGAAAATGTAGCAAAGTATGCAACACAAACACCACTACAGCCACTAGTTACAAAAAACACACTCACTGTGCTTGAAAAAAAGCAGGGATGGCAAATGCTTTGGGATGGTGAAACAACCAACGGATGGCGTGGTGCTAAGCTTACCACATTTCCAACTAAAGGTTGGGTTATTGAAAACGGTGAACTTATTGTTGAGTCTTCTGGGGGTGCTGAATCTGCTGCAGGCGGAGATATTGTTACCACAGAAGCGTTCAGTGATTTTGAGCTGCAAGTTGATTTTAAACTTACGCCAGGAGCAAATAGTGGTATAAAATATTATGTGGACACAGAATTAAATAAGGGTCCAGGTTCATCAATTGGATTGGAGTATCAAATTCTGGATGATGCATTACATGCTGATGCCAAATTGGGCTCTCATGAAGGCAGCAGAACGGTTTGTTCACTCTATGACTTGATTAAGGCAAACCCCATCAAGCCTATCACGCCTATTGGCGACTGGAATACAGCCTACATAAAGTCTATCAACAATAAAGTAGAACATTGGTTGAATGGGGTTAAAGTTTTGGAGTACGAACGTGGTAGTAAAGACTTTCTGAAATTAGTTTCGGAAAGCAAATATGCAAAATGGCCAAACTTTGGTTTGTTGGAAAAAGGACAAATACTTTTACAAGACCATGGTGACAGGGTAGCATTTAGAAACATTAAAATCCGCGTACCAAAAAGTAAAAAGTAAAAAACAGGTTCTCTAGCAGCTATCCTATTGTTTTGTTTATCAGTGTGGTATTGTCCTTTCAGGATAGGACAGGATACGACCTAAAGTCAATTAAAATACTTTTATGAAGTCATACATAAATTTTGCAAGAATGCTTATTAAAACATTGAATATTCCTTTTTTTCGTCATAGTAGTTCAATAGCTCTTTTGGGGTTGTTTTTGTTTTCTGCTTATGTTGTTGCGCAAGACAATACAGCTGAAGACAAGCCAAATATTATTTTTATACTAACAGATGATCAACGCTTTGATGCCATCGGCTATGCGGGAAATAAATTTGTGGAAACCCCACATATGGACGAATTGGCTAAACAAGGCACATACTTCAATTCTGCCATTGTAACCACCCCCATTTGTGCAGCAAGTAGGGCTAGTATTTTTACGGGACTACACGAGAGAACCCATAATTTCAACTTTCAAACCGGTAATATCCGTGAAGAATATATGCGTAATGCATACCCTCGATTATTAAAGGAAAATGGATATTACACTGGATTTTTCGGTAAGTATGGCGTCCGTTATGATGATTTGGATTCGCAGTATGACGAGCATGAGTCTTACGATAGAAATAACAGATTAAAAGACCGCAGGGGATATTATTACAAAACTATAGACGGAGACTCAGTTCACCTTACGCGTTATACGGGTCAAAAGGCATTAGACTTTATCGATAAAAATGCCAAAGCAAAAAAGCCTTTTTGCTTACAGCTAAGTTTCAGTGCACCTCACGCTCACGATCCTGCAGAGGACCAATATTTTTGGCAAGATGAGGTTAACAGTCTCCTTGCTGACACTACTATACCAGATCCGGAATTAGGAAGAGATAAGTTTTTTAATGCACAGCCAAAAAGCGTTACACAGGGTTTTAATAGACTTCGATGGACATGGCGCTATGATACGCCAGAGAAATACCAACACAGCGTGAAAGGGTATTACAGAATGATTTCAGGGATTGACTTGGAAATCAAAAAAATTCGTCAAAAACTAGCCGAAAAAGGAATTGACAAAAACACCGTAATTATTCTAATGGGTGATAACGGATATTTTTTGGGCGAACGTCAATTGGCAGGTAAATGGTTGATGTATGATAACTCTATACGTGTTCCATTAATTGTTTTTGATCCTAGAGCAAAAAAGCACCAAGATATAGATGACATGGTACTGAACATTGATGTTCCACACACCATTGCAGACCTTGCAGGTGTTGAAGTTCCTCACTCTTGGCAAGGTAAAAGCTTGATGCCAATTGTAAATCAACAAACCAATACAATAGAACGAGATACCATATTAATTGAACATATTTGGGATTTTGAAAACATACCTCCAAGTGAGGGGGTACGCACCAAAGAGTGGAAGTACTTTAGATATGTAAACAACAAGAAAAATGAGGAATTATATAACCTCAAAGACGATCCAAAAGAAATAAAAAATTTAGTTAACAAGAAAAAATACAGAGCTGTTGCAGAAAAATTGCGCAACAAATTAGATGAATTGATTGCAAAAAATAGTGATGCTTACCGAGCTGCACCAACCGATTTGACGGTTGAACTCATACGAGAGCCTGCCGAGTCTGTTACCATTTATGATTTACAACCAGAGTTTGGTTGGACGGTTCCGGTTGGCGCAAAGTTTCAAATGGCATATCAAATATTATTGGCATCAAGTTTAGAAAATATAGATGCGAATATTGGGGATGTATGGGACAGCAAACGCGTGGCATCTTCAAAATCTACAGATGTTGAGTATAGTGGTAATCCGCTGGAATTAAACACAACATATTACTGGAAAGTTAGAATTTGGGACGAAGAAAATAGACTTGTTGATTATGCAGCACCGCAAAAATTTGTTACTGGTAAGAGTGATGATTACATTATTTCAACAGAGAACAAATATGCTGTAGAGCGCATTAGTCCTGTGGTCTTTAAAGAGCACGGAAGTACTTATTTTATGGATTTTGGAAAGGCTGCCTTTGCCACATTAGATTTTAATTATAATGCCAAAACGCCACACACATTAACTGTACATATTGGTGAAATGTCAGACGCTGGGCGTGTTAATAGAACACCTCCTGCTAAAAGTAATATTCGCTACCAGCAAATTACTGTTGATGTGGTACCTGGTAAAAACAATTATCAAATTCAGATTACCCCTGATGTAAGAAATACACTTCCTAACAAGGCGATAGCACTTCCTGATGGATTCCCTGTTCTTATGCCCTTTAGGTATGCCGAGGTAGAAGGCGCACAAGAACCCCTAAGTGCTGATGATTTTGAGCAACTGGCACATTTTTCATATTGGGACGAGCACGCCAGTAATTTCGAAAGTAATAACGATATTTTAAATCAAGTTTGGGATTTGTGTAAATACTCTATCAAGGCGACCACTTTTAATGGCTTGTATGTAGATGGTGAAAGAGAACGTATTCCATACGAAGCAGATGCTTATTTAAACCAACTAAGTCACTATACTACAGATAGAGAGTTCGCTATAGCAAGACGCACCATTGAATATTTTATGGAGCATCCTACATGGCCCACAGAATGGCAGCAACATGTAGCCTTGCTTATTTATGCGGACTACATGTATACCGGAAACACAGAGCTTATAGAAAGGTATTATGAGGCGCTAAAACACAAAACATTATTTGAGTTGTCCAATGAAGATGGGTTAATTACTTCTACAAAAGTAACGGAAGAATTCATGTACAAATTGGGCTTTAAGCCAGGGTACAATAAACCACTAACAGACATTGTAGATTGGCCAAGTCCGAATTTTATGCGTAGTGGTAATAAAGGAGAACGTGATGGATTTGTGTTTAAGCCCTACAGTACGGTGATTAATGCGTTTTTCTATGAAAACATGAAAATCATGGCTGTGTTTGCAAAACTACTTGGCAAAACACAAGAGGTTTTAGATTTCGAGCTTAGAGCAGCCAAAGCAAAAAAAGCGATTAACGAGCAGATGTTTGATGCTGAGCGAGGTGTTTATGTAGATGGGATTGGCACAGATCATGCCTCATTACATGCGAATATGATGCCTTTAGCATTTGGTTTGGTCCCACAGGAACACATTGATTCTGTAGTTGCCTATGTGAAATCTCGCGGTCTGGCGTGTAGTGTATATGGTGCCCAGTTTTTGATGGATGGACTATACAATGCGGGCGAGGAAGATTACGCACTAGACTTACTTTCAAGTACTGACGAAAGAAGTTGGTACAATATGATTCGTGTAGGCTCTACCATTACATTAGAGGCTTGGGACTATAAATACAAAATCAATTTGGATTGGAATCATGCTTGGGGTGCTGTACCTGCCAATGCTATTCCCAGAGGATTATGGGGTATAAAACCGAAAACTCCTGGTTATGGTATTGCTACCATAAAACCACAAATGAGTAAATTAAAATCAAGCTCTATTGTTGTCCCAACAGTAAGAGGTCAGATTAAGGGAAGCTACACTTACGGCGGAGCGCGTTTACAAACGTACGAACTTGAAATCCCTGGAAATATGGTAGCCGAATTTTCACTCAATGGCTTGGACGGGAAAGATTTAATCCACAATGGAGAAAAAGTACCGTCTGCGTATGAATTTGTTCGTCTATCTCCTGGAAAACACACGATTGAACTTAAAATCAATTCGTTTTAATAAATAATTTTATAACTGTGTTCAATCAATTGTTAGCAAGCTGTATAAAAAAGTACTTTTTTTTGTGCACCATATTATTGCTACCATGTTCTTTTTGGGCACAAACCAAACAGCTTAATGCAACACTGGATCACACTTCCCGAGTTGCCGACAATGGATTGTATTATGAAGGAGAAAAGGGTATAAATTATCAGTTCTCTCCACGAATTACTCCGCACGGCGACTGCATCGATGTTGTCAATGGATATGTTTTTGTGACGTGGTATAAAGGAGGTGTAGACAAGCGCAACCTTATGTTATCAAGGAAAAATTTGAATATTCCCAATTCCAATTGGGTAACCATAGAATTTCCACATCAGCACGTTGGTTTGGGTGGTACCCAACCCAGTAAAGGAGACTCGCACAACACCGCAGCTGTGGGAATAAGCACCATAGATGGAACCATTCACTTGCTTTACGATATGCATGCGTATAGTGAAAACAGTTTGCCGAATGACTTTTTTAATTACTCTGTTTCTTACGAAAGCAAAGCATTTGTTTCTGACGCAGATTTTAACATAAGTATTTTCAAGCCAAAACAAAACTATCTTAAACAAGGTCAAAATTACAGTAGGGTAACCTATCCAATGATTCATAGGGCAACAGACGGTAGTTTAATAGCCAGATACCGAATAGGTGGCTCTGGAAATGGAGATATTTTTATGGCACATTACAATGGAACCTCTTGGACAAATAATTGGATGTTTCAAAAAGGAACATTGTCATTGCCTCATAGGAATAGCTTGTATGGCGGAGAACGCTTTTTAAACGGAAAGTTCTATGCCGGTTTTTCGATACGATATTCTACCAATAATAGTTCTACTTCTAGTAATGGATATATGCTTAACAGTGGACTGTATTTTGCTTACACAAACGATATTCCTACAAGTCAAAGCAGTCAATGGTTTGATGCCAATGGAACGGCTATTTCGCTAGCTATTGAAAATAATATTGAACCCTCTTTAGACCCTGTAAAAGTTGGAGAGCCAGGCGATGACTATGGAACAGCACTTTTACCTAGAACTTCATGTGACCCATCATGGACCGTTACTGAAAATGATGCGATTCATTTTGTGACTCGTGTTGATAGTAAAAACGTGCACTATTATAAACCCTCAAATGCCAATACATTCTCTAGCGCACAAAACACAATTATACCAAATCCAGAAGTGAGAGGAGAGCTTTACAGCTATAAAAACCATGTTTTCATGGTAGAACTACTCGGCGGAAAAGTGAACATAAAATCCACCTTAGACGACAGAAGCGATTGGAAAATTATTTATAGCGAAACGAGTGCGCTTAACTATTCGCATTTTGATGCTTTTGTAGAAGGGAATAAACTTTATGTGTATTTGATGGAAAATTTGTCGGGAGATGCACGGCCACTACATTTTATGGCTTTCACGCTCTCTGAAGTTGATACTCCTCAGGATAACTCCTCAGATTTTACGATTGAGGCAGAAGATTATACCACTGCATCTTCTGGAATTATAATCGGAACTAATTCAACGGCTTCATCAGGTGAATACATAGATTCTTTTAGTGCGAGCCAATGGTTAGAATATGTTTTTACGTTAACTGCTTCAAACACCTACGACTTTGTAATTGTTGCTGCCAACAGAAACAGAGATGACTCCATTATGGATGTTGAAATTAACGGGCAATTATATAGTGATGTTTTGATTACTCGGACCTTTGATTGGGCGGTTTATGGTGAAACAAAACTCTCTGAGATAGAACTGAATCAAGGAAACAATATTATCAAGTTAACACAAAAAAGATCGCTTTCTAGTGAACCAGACAAGCTGGAGTTTTACCTGACTTCTTCATTAAGTACAGATGAGTTTGGGCTAAACAGTATTGCTGTTTTCCCAAACCCTAGTAAGGGAGTATTCAACATTGCTGTCGTGCCAGAAAACATGACATTTAGATTGATAACTACACAAGGGAAAATAGCAGCACGTGGCGTAATACGTCAACAACAGCTTGATTTTTCAAGCTTGAATAAAGGGATCTATTTTCTTGAGATCTCGAATGGTAAAAGCAAGAGAGTAAAGAAAATCATCATTGATTAAAACAACGTGTTAAAAAAATAGGACAGGGAAATGGTTTTGTCAATACATGTCCATTCTAGCTGTTTTCCACCTGCTATTGCTTCATCATAATCACCATAACAGTACAGGATAGGTGTAAATACAATTGATAATACATTTATAAAATTGCAACATCGTTTCATGTGGCGTGTTAAATTTTATAATTCTATTATTTAAGCTTTTTAATGATGACCCAATACGGAATAGAAAATAAAAAATTTAAAACTGGGATTTACTTCTTAATATTTTTTTTGAGTTTATTCTTTTCGGTTATTTCATGTTCAAATAACACCATAAATGATGAATTAGAAATAATTGAAAAACCCAAAGAGAATGAAGAAAAGCCCATTGTAGAGACCTGTGCCAATGGCGTAGTATACCATGAAAGCAACGGCGTTGTTCGTGTAGATATTGATAAAGGCAACCCTTCAACCAACTGGACAACAGGCTCCACATTGTCGGGTTTTGATGGTGCTGGCTACATTATTTGGACTGGCGCAGACAATTTTAATCAACCAGGACAGGGTGTTATTACATTTTCAGTAAAAATTAATACTGTCGGAACGTATCAGTTTGTTTGGCGTTCAAGAATTGGAATGGGTACTAAAAACACAGAGCATAATGATTCTTGGCTTAGAATAAATGGAAGTGATTTTTTTGGTCAAAAAGCAACGGACGGTCATAAAGTTTACCCTAAGGGCTCTGGAAAAACGCCTAATCCTGAGGGTTCGAGTAAAGACGGTTGGTTGAAAGTGTATATGAACAGATTAAACGAATGGTTTTGGCGGTCAAACACAAACGATAAAAACCCTTATGATGTATTTGTAACTTTCGATACGCCCGGGACTTATAATGTGGAAATTTCAGGGAGGTCTAATGGTCACGCTATTGACCAGTTTGTGTTATTTAAAACCAATAAATCTTTAGCACAGGCACAAGATGCTGGTTTTAGTGAAACAACCTGTAAATAAAAGTATAAAGCGGATGGGCTTAAAAAGTATAAACTGGGGGATTATTGGTTGCGGCGATGTTGCTGAAGTGAAAAGCGGCCCTGCTTTTTATAAGGTTCAAAACTCCTCTTTGATCGCAGTGATGCGAAGAAATGAAGAAAAGGTTAAAGATTTTGCGCAAAGACATCATGTGCCCAATTGGACGACTGATGCTTCTGAGCTTATTGCGCATGAACAAGTGAATGCTGTCTATATTGCAACACCTCCATCTTCGCATTTAATGTATGCATTGGAAGCCATTCAAGCAGGAAAAAATGTGTATTTAGAAAAGCCAATGGTATTGAATAGCAACGAAGCCGACATACTTTTAAATGCATTAAAGATAAGTTCTGTAAAACTGACGGTAGCCCATTATCGTAGAAGTTTACCCTTGTTTGATAAGGTTAAGGAACTATTGGATTCTTATACAATTGGTAAAATTTTATCTGTTGAAATTGATATAGCACAAACCGAAACAGCAAGTCTAATTGCTAAATCAAATGAAAATTGGAGAACAAATCCTGAAATATCAGGTGGTGGTTATTTTCACGACATTGCGCCACACCAATTAGATTTGATGTGTTACTATTTTGGAGAGGTAGTCAAAATGAAAAAGAGCGCTATTGAAAGTCACGTTAAATCTATTGATTGTGTTAAGGGTGAATTGGAATTCAACCATGGAATTCAATTTAAAGGAAGTTGGAATTTTGCAGCTTCGACAGATATAGACAAGTGTGTTATTTATGGAGAAGAAGGAACGATTTTATTTTCGTTTTATGGTGACGCATTAACAGTGACCAAAAACAATAAAACGCAAAACTATCATTTTGAAAACCCTATTCACGTTCAGCAGCCAATGATCGAAAATGTAGTAGCTTATTTTCAAGGGAATAATCAAAATCCTTGTACGGTTCAAGAGGCAGCTGTTGTGACTAATATTATGGATGAATTTTGCAGAAAAGCGTAGAAACATGAGGATTCAAATCAAAATAATAAAAGAAGTAATTTTCACTACATTATTGGGAATTACCTCTCTGTTTTCACAAAATCCAATTGTACCAAACATGGGGTTAAACGATCCGCATATTCGTATTTTTAACAACACAGCTTATGTGTACGCTTCACATGACAAGTCGATTGACAATAAAGAATTTATCATGGAAAATTGGTGGGTTTGGTCTTCTTCCGACTTGGTTCATTGGACAAAGGAAAGTGTACTAAGCCCTGAGCAAACGTATATTGGTGCACCTTTTAATAGGTGTTGGGCAACGGATGCAGCGCACAAAAACGGAAAATATTATTGGTACTTTTCGGAAGGAAACGAGCAAACAGGAGTCGTTGTTGGTAGTTCTCCAGTTGGACCTTGGGAAGATGTGTTAGGCAAACCCTTTTTATCTTCTGACTTGACACCAACTCACGAGTACGATATTTCGATTTTTGAAGAAAATGGAAATCATTATGTTATTTTTGGTGTATGGGACTTTTACATAGCAAGACTAAATGATGATATGGTTAGTTTGGCCGAAAAACCTAAGAAAATCAGCATCAATAATCCTAGAGGTCCTTACAATCAAGATGGTAAAAACACAGAAAAGCCTACCGATGATAAGCCTTTTGTTCATCAATATAAAGGGAAGTACTATTTGTCTTGGGGCTGTTTTTATGCAATGTCAGACAACCTTTACGGGCCATATAATTATGTGGACTCCGTAATTAAGGAAGAAAGTTTTGCAGAAGGTTACGACGCACCCACATGGCCCAATGGGTTTTTGCAAGGTCGTCATGGTTCTTTTTTTGAGTGGCATAACCAATGGTATTATGTGTACTGCGATATTAGTCAAACGGGAAATCGTTATTTCAGAGATAGCTTTATCAGCTATGTACATTATAAGGAAAATGGTGAAATCGCAACTATTCGTGTAGATGGAACTGGAGTGGCAAATTATAACGCCAATCAGCCCATACAAGCAGAGGAGTATTTTAAAGCGAGTGGCATTGAGAAAAAACCATTCAACAATGGATTTGTTGTTCAAAGTGTTGCTGCTTCATCTTCTTTGTGCTTCACCAATATCAAAGGACTTGCTGATAAGTCTACAATCGAGATTAGTGCCCTGACACCAGATGAAGGTACATTCTCTATTCAAGTCCGCAGGAGTCATGCTGAGGGAGTGCTTCTCGGTAGCACTACATTCGTTACAAAAGGAGAAAATGCATCAAAAGATATTAGCATTAAGCTCTCTGCTATGCAAAACGAAGAAGATGTTTGTTTGCTGATAACCTCTTCTTTGAACACAAAAATTCAAATAGACAGCTTTAAATTTTTAAACTAAAAACCAATATAAAACCCATGAAAAAAACACTGTTTTTACTCACTATCACAACAATTTTACTTTTTTGTGCCTGTACAAATCAGCAGTCTTCAAAAATGGACTACAAGGACGCTTCACTTGCTGTAGATGAAAGAGTGGCAGATTTGTTGCCCAGACTTTCTCTAGAAGAAAAAGTGGCCCAAATGCGAATATTTCATGCCAATATTGGGGTGAAATCTGACAAAGAGGGCAATATGAAATTATCAGATCGGGTAGTGGAGAAGCTCAAGATAGGAATTGCCGGGATTAAAAACCCAGGAGAACATTTGCCACCTGTTGCTGCGGCAAAACTCAACAATGAATTACAGAAGTATATCATTGAGAACAACCGTTGGGGCATTCCAGCGTTGTTTGTTACAGAGTCTTATAATGGTGTAGATGCTGCTGGGTCTACTGTTTTTGGACGCCCTATTACTTCTGCGGCTTCTTTTAATACGGATTTAGTAAACCGTATATGGGATGTTGTTGGAAAAGAGGCACGTTTGCGCGGAATGCATATGTGTCATTCGCCCGAAGCAGATATTGTACGCGACCCACGTTTTGGACGTATGAGCGAAGCCTTTGGAGAGGACACTTATTTGACTACTCAAATGGTGGTACAAGCTATTAAAGGGGTTCAGGGAGATTATGAAGGTCTTGGAAAGGGTACGCATATCGGAGCTGTGGCGAAGCATTTTGCTGGCTATGGACAGGTTTTAGGCGGCTCAAATTTTGCTGCGATTGAAATTTCCCCTAGAACATTAATAGACGAAATCTATCCTCCATTCGAAGCTGCTGTAAAAGAAGCCAAAACCTTGGGTATTATGGCATCTCATGGCGATATTAATGGTATTGCAAGTCATGGAAATCCAGAATTGTTAACAGGCGTGCTTCGTGATCAATGGGGATTTGACGGATATGTGGTTTCAGATTCCAATGATATTGCACGTTTGTTTTATTTTATGAATGTAGCAGAATCTCCCGAAGCAGCTGCTCAAATGGGACTAGAAGCAGGAATAGACATCGATTTATATGCTGAGGATTCGTATGCTTATTTGCCCGAAATGGTTAAGAAGAACCCCGCGCTTGAAAAATTGATAGACAAGGCTGTGAGTCGTGTGTTGCGAACAAAATTTATTTTAGGATTGTTTGACAATCCATACATTGATATTAATGAGGTGAAAAAAGGAGTTCGCGCAGCGTCTTCCTTGGACTTGGCAAAAGAAGCGGATTTGGAATCAGTTATTTTGTTAAAAAACGAAAATCTGTTGCCCCTCAACAAAGCAAAAACAACTAAAATAGCCCTTTTAGGACCATTGGTAAAAGAGAATACTCTTGAAATGTTCAAGTCTGTTGCTGGGGACAATGTTAAGTTTGTTGCAGAGAAGGGTTTTCATTTAACAGATGAGAAAAAAGGAACTCCGAACGTTTTGGATAGAAACCCTAAGGCACTAGCAAAAATGGTTAACCTGGCTAGAAACGCTGACGTAGTTGTGTTGTTTTTGGGCGGAGATGAGTTCACGGCCAAAGAAGCCTATTTTAATAATGCTGTAGGAGATAGAGCTACAATTGAGCCAGTGGGCGCGCAAGACGAATTGGTTGAGCGTGTAAAAGCGTTGGGCAAGCCTGTTATTGTAGTACTTAAACATAGAAGAACACTAGCCATAAACACGATTTCTGAAAAGGCTGATGCCATTTTGGACACATGGGACCTTAGTGAATTTGGAGACCACTCTACGGCTAGAATTATTTTTGGCGAAGTTTCTCCTTCTGGGAAATTACCAGTAACCGTACCACGTTCTATTGGTCAGTTGCCCTTTCATTACAGCATGAAAGAAATCAATTACAAAAAAGGGTATTTGTTCCTGAAAGACGGACCACTTTATCCTTTTGGATTTGGGCTTAGCTATGCCAGTTTTGAATATGACAACATCAATATTTCGAATACTGAACTTACGTCAAACACACAGCTTGAGGTTAGTGTTACTGTAACAAACAAGGGTACAATGAAGGCAAAAGAGGTGGTTCAAATGTATATCAAAGATGAAATAGGCACAGTTACTAGACCCAACCAAGAGCTTAAGGGCTTTGAAAAAATCGAATTGAATCCTGGTGAAAGTAAAACAGTTACTTTTACTATTACGCCTGAAATGTTGATGTTTACAGGTCTTAAAATGGAAAAAATTCTAGAGGATGGTGATTATACAGTCAAAATTGGGACTTCATCTGAAGAATACGTAGAAACAGTTTTTAAATTAAAACAATAATCATGAATAAAGTAATAACTCTATTAGTTACAGTAGTGCTTTCTAATGTTTTAGTTGCACAAAATAAGGGGCAAAATAATATTGACAAAACATCAATAGAAGCAGCCATGATTAAGGCTTTAGAATGGCAAGAAGCACACCCCATAATAGCAATTGCTCCCACTGATTGGACAAACGGAGCCTATTATACTGGTGTTGCAAAAGCCCACAAGGCTACCAAAGACATGATGTACATGGCAGCATTAAAAAATCATGGATACCGTAACAATTGGCAAACCTTTAATCGCATGCATCATGCCGATGATGTTGCCATTTCATACAGTTATTTATATGTTGATAGGACAGAAAAAAGACGAAATTTTGTTGATCTAGAACCAACTAAAAAGTTTTTGGACGCTCACCTGTATGATGATGATAATTGGAAAGCAGGAACAGATAAAAGCGAAATGGGTAAAACCATTCTATGGTGGTGGTGTGATGCCTTATTTATGGCACCCCCAGTACTGAATCTTTATGCAAAACACACCAATCAGCCTCAATATTTAGATGATATGCACAAGTTCTACATGGAAACCTACAACCAGCTGTATGATAAAGAAGAGCAGTTGTTTGCCAGAGATATGCGTTTTGTTTGGACTGGATCCGAGAAAGATGCAAAAGAGCCTAACGGCGAAAAAATCTTCTGGTCTAGAGGAAATGGTTGGGTAATTGCAGGCTTGGCATTGTTGTTAGAAGACATGCCAGTTGATTATAAACACCGACCCTTTTATGAAAAACTATTCAAGCAGATGGCAAAAAAGATGTTAGCAATTCAACCAGAAGATGGTCTTTGGCGAACAAGCTTATTATGTCCAGAATCCTATTCACATGGAGAGGTTAGCGGAAGTGGCTTTCACACCTTTGCACTAGCATGGGGTATCAATAACGGTTTGATAAAAAAGAAGCATACCTCGGCTGTAATAAAAGCATGGAATGCCATACAAGCTTGCCAACATGAAGATGGTCGTGTGGGTTGGGTGCAAAACATTGGTGCCTTCCCAGAGCCTGCTTCGGCCGATAGCTGGCAGAACTTCGGAACAGGTGCCTTTTTGATGGCAGGCAGTGAAGTGTTGAAGTTGAAGTAATCTTAGAGAAACCACAACTTATGCGTTTTAATCTAATCCATTTAAAGGAATTTTTAATTCTTTGCTTTTGCTTTTTGTTAAATGAAGCACAAGCACAAGATTATCCATTTATACTTCCTCAAAGTATTACAGCATCATTAAACGTAAATTCAAGCAATGCAAAACCGTTCAATAATAAAATTATTGGATACAACATTCAAGGGTTTGACACGCAACTACAAAAAGACTTTATAAATTTAGTTGATCCTGTAACCATTCGTTTTCCACATGGGGTGTGGGCAAATTTTTATAAGTGGCAAACCGATGGTTATCAAGATGATGCTTATGATAATAGAGACCATGAAACGGCACTGCAAACGTTTGCCTGTTGTATCAAGGGAGAAATAGACGGTATAGCCGCGTTAAACACACAAAAAAAGAATAAAACTGGTGGTGAGGGTTACGACATGATGTGGACTTATTCCATCAATTTTGATGATGGAGCCAGTAGTGTTGCTAGAGCAAGAAAAGACATCGATCTTGGTTTAGAGGTTAAAGCTATAGAGTTGGGCAACGAGCATTTTTGGAAAGGGCAACGTTCTTTACGAACAGAAACTCCAGAAATGTATTTGGCTGCTGCTTCTGAGGTCTCGGCAGCTCTAAAAGAAGCCTTTCCCAATATTAAACTTTCCTTACCCTTAAGTTGGAGAAGGACTCATGAAGACTATAATAACACCATAAAAGGTGATGGTGGTTTTTTTGACGCCATTACCATTCACAAATATTTGGGTGCAGATCCAGATGTCCCTGGCGAAAGTAATAACGCATACAGTGCATTGCTTACGGCCAAACTAGAAATGGCTGAAGATGTTGACTGGGTAAGAACTTTTGCACCTGGTAAGCCTGTATGGCTCACTGAATGGGGAGTTTCTGCCGGAAGTGATGTCCACGCGGCAGCTTGTTTAGGAATGACAGATGTGTATCTTTTTATGGCTGAAAACCCTGAAATATATCAACGCGCCAATTGGTTCATCTTTAATAGGGTCTTAAACGCCATGGTGGTTTTGGGAAGTGATAAAGAGCCTATTTATCCCTTACAAAAACGTGGCTATTTGTCAATATTTGAAATTATTCAAGATGTCTTTAGAGATGCCAATGTCATGGATGGTGAGCTTGCTGTCTCTGCACAATTAAATGTGTCTAGAGGTTCTGTTAACGTAGTCAATGCAAGAGCAACTACAGATAAATATGGCGAGACAAAAGTAATTGCCGTAAATCTTTCTGATAAGCCTGTGCCGTTTGAGCTAAAATTTGATGATGTGGTTTATGCCAATAATTTTAAGCACGAAGCACTTGTGTTTGAGAATTTAGGCGTAGTTGCTCCGATTGATTATTTTTCAAACCCGTTACAAATTATAAAAGAAGGTGCTGGGGCTATCACACTACCCCCTTTATCTGTTAGTAAAATTTCGGGAATATATTTTGATGACAGTATAAAACTAATTCCTGGAACGATTGAAGCCGAAGATTTTAAAAATGGAGGTCAAAGTGTTGGGTATTATGATCTAACTCAAGATAATACCTTGAGTGGAGGGCTAGATGAAGATGGAGTTGATGTAGGTGTTGAAAATGATATAACATATGTGGGCGATACCCAAAATGGCGAATGGTTAAAGTATGATGTAAATGTGTTAACCACTAATGATTATGATTTTGAGTTTATTTATACTGCAGAAAGTGTCGGGTCGTCTTTAGGAATTGAGATAGACGATATTACCCTTTTTGATGATTTTTTTTTGCCACAAACCCTTGGTCAAATAGATTTCCAAAGTACTTCTAAATTAACAACTCGTTTAGAAAAAGGGCTTCATGAACTAAAACTTAATATTCGTAATGGTGGGTTTGCTCTGGATAAAATTAATGTGGTAGCCGCACCCAATATTGACGCACCTACATTTGTGTCTCCAAAAGAATTAGATAATATTAACCCTGGCGGCACCATTCAAGTTGAAGCCTCAACAACTTCTTTGCCAGAGCATATCTCAAGTTTAGATCTATATCTTAATGATGTTTTGGTGCGTAGTATTACTGCACCCCCTTTTACTTGGGGGTATGAAGGGCAAGAAGACACACTTCTTGAAAACATAGCCGAGGGCACATATGATTTAACCTTGATTTTGACAGATAATCGAGGAAGAATTAAAGAAAATTCGATGACCGTTACCAGTACAAATTATCCAACAAGACCTTTTTCTGGAACCTCTCATGTTGTTCCGGGAGTTATTCAAATGGAGGACTATGACTGGGGAGGATCTGGCGCAGCTTTTTTTGACACATCAGCAGGTAATTCAGGGAATTTTTACAGGACAGAACCAGGGGATGATGTTGATATTGCTCAGGGGGGAACAGGTTTTGTTGTTACATCTTTAACTGGCGGAGAATACATGAGGTACTCTGTAAATGTTACACAAAGCGACACCTATAAAATGTTGGTCAACTATACAACTTATTCTACCACTTCAAAACCTTTTGAAGCACATCTATTGACTAAAGATTTGTCATATTCAAAATTATTATTCTCTGCCCCGAATGGGTCAACATCATCGGGTATAAAAAAAATTAACGATGGTGCTGCTTTTCAAGATTATACTTCTGATGAGTTTGTTTTAGAAAAAGGATTATGGGTTTTAGAAGTAAAGATTCCTAGTGGAGGCGCTGGTCCAAGATATGATTACATAACATTAAATAAGGTAGGTAGCTTAAGTACAGTGGAATTGGAGGACGATTCTAGTAGCCTAAAAGCTTATCCTGTGCCAAGCCATGATGGTTTGTTTTTCTTAAGTGAGCATAAACGATGGGAAGTGTACTCTGTTTTAGGGAATAAGCTAATTGATGGCGATGGGATTTTGATAGATTTATCCCATTTTTCTAAAGGTGTTTATTTCTTGAAAACTGAGGATGGTATAATTAAACGTTTATTGTTTCATGATTAATTTAAATTAAAAGAAAATGAGATTAGTGAAAATGCTGTTATGTGTGATCTTGTTGATTGTATCTCAAGCTTGTCAAAACAAGGTAAAATCAAGTAGTAGCCCAGAAATTCATAGCACAAACATAGAATTCCCCGACCGTCCTAATATTCTTTGGTTGGTTACCGAAGATATGGGGGCTTACATTCCGCCTTTTGGAGACAATACCGTGCCTACCCCCAACCTTAGTCGATTAGCAGAAGAAGGTGTAGTTTTTTCAAACCTATATTCAACTTCTGGTGTTTGTGCACCCAGTAGAGCAGCTATTGCCACAGGAATGTATCCTTCGAGTATCGGGGCAAATCATATGCGTACCAACTCCTATACAGAAGTAACAGGCTTGCCAGCTTATGAGGCTGTACCCCCAAATGATGTAAAAATGATTAGCGAGTGGTTGCGTTTGGATGGATATTACTGCACCAATAATTATAAAACCGATTACCAGTTTAAACACCCTGTTACGGCGTGGGACGAAAGTAGTCCTTACGCACATTGGCGTAATAGAAAAGATGACCAACCTTTCTTTGCCGTTGTTAATTTCACCGAAACCCATGAGTCGGGTTTGTTTGAGCCTTACGGATTTAGAGAAATCGAAACCAGACACTATAAATCGGGCGATAGACAGTACAATTGGAAGAATAAAGGGGCTTCTCACGCTAAAAATCGAACCTCAGAGGCTGAAACTAAGGTTCATCTTCCAAAGGACACAAAATTTGACATCCCTCCTTATTTGCCAGATACTGAAGTTGTACGACGCGACATGTGGAAGATGTATAACAACATTGCTGAAATGGACAGTCAAGTTGGGGCCGTTTTGAAACAACTTGAGGAAGATGGTTTGTTAGACAACACCATCATTTTTTTCTACGGCGACCATGGAGGCCCATTACCAAGAGGGAAAAGACTTATTTATGACTCTGGATTACACACCCCAATGATTGTTCGCTTTCCGAATAAGCTTCGTGCAGGGACCAAAAACGACAAGCTCATTAGCTTTGTAGATTTTGCGCCTACCCTGTTGTCTATAACGGGACAAGAACCAAAACCATATATGCAAGGGCGTGCTTTTCTAGGGGAATACGCTGTAAAAAACAGGCAATATATTCATGCGGCTGCAGATAGATTTGATGGTATTACAGATGTTATTCGCGCTGTTCGCGATAATAAATTTAAGTACATTAGAAACTACAGACCCGAGCAAGGGTACTACCTCCCTGTCGAATACAGAGAGATAATTCCAACCATGCAAGAACTGTTGCGATTAAAAGAAGCGGGCAAACTCAATGAGTTTCAAATGCAATGGTTTAGGGAATCTAAACCAAAAGAAGAATTGTTTGACTGTGATGCAGACCCGCATGAATTGAACAATTTGGCAGATGATCCTGCATACAAGCAAAAGCTAGAGGAATTGCGAACCGAGATGGACAATTGGCTTGTGTCTATTGAAGATAGCCCAACAGAAAAAGAAGCCATGCTAATTCGTAGACTTTGGGACGGGCAAGATCATCAGCCCAAGACAGCGTTACCCATTGTGCGTAAAAACAATGAGATTGTTTCAATTGATTGTGAGACCCAAGGAGCATCCATTGGTTACAGGTTGATTAGTGCCGAAGGAAAATCTTCAAAATCATGGGAGATTTATCACAAACCCTTAACACTGCCAAAGGGATTTTCTTTGGAAGTTCAAGCACATCGTATAGGATTTTTACCAAGTGAAAAATTAAGCTATCAGAATCGCCAATAGGATTAAAAATTATTTTTCCGTGATAGTACAGGACAGGTCTTGCAATAGGATTAATCAATTTTATTGATTAAACAAAAGTAAGTCTTGTAATGCTCGCTTCTAAGAAGTTTAAATACTGTCTGTTAATTTTGTTGGGGTTGTTCGCCCAACTTAATGCTCAATTTATTGACCAAGATTCTTACAGAAAAAATTTATTGATGAATCCTGCTGCTACAGCAGGGGCTAAATCTTTAGTACATCCTCACATTTGGGTATCACCATCCGACAGGCAAGATATTTTGGATAACATTGCGAGACATAGCTGGGCAAGTAGCCTAAAAGACCAGTTGGTGGTGCGTCATGCCTCACGATTGATAAATCATACAGGAAATCCATCAAATGAAATTGCGGCAATTCCCGCAATTCCCGGAGATAGAACTACGCACAGAGATCGCCTAAATATCGGAGCAGAGTGTGCTATTTTATATTTTATAACCGAAGATGAGCGTTATGCGCAAATAGCAGCTGATATTTTGCATCAGTATGTAAAATTAATAAGCGTTAAAGACCCACTAACCTTTGAATTTTACACCACAAACTTCAATCATTTGATTCAATGCCGAGAGCTATTTACACGAGTAGCCATGATATATGATTTCGTTCAGCCGTTTATTTCCACAACTGGGAAAACAGTTTACGATTTGGAATCAAATACTCAGGTGTCTTTTGATTTTGATAAGGCACAAAAATCATTTGAAGTTATGGCCCAGAATGTTATCAGCGTGGGTGGCAATAACTCAAATCACCCAGTTTTAGAGCTGCCCGGAGGCTTATATAGCGTTATGTGTATGGAAGATGATGCTGTTCGGGCAAGTTTTTTTGATAAACTCATGAATGGCGCGTCAAATTCTAAACAACCTGGAGTGAATTGGATGCTAAGTAGATTTAGTCCAGAAGAACGGTTGTGGCCAGAATCTGCAGGCTATGGAAAGTTTACACATGCCCTTTTTATTCAAATCATGAATATTTTGGATAGATACAACCCGAATTTGAATATTATATCCAATAACAAAGATTTGATAGAGAGTATTTTTATCTACGAGAATTTTCTTTATCCAAATGGCGCTACCATGGCATATGGTGATACCAAAAGAGATTTTTCGGATCACGAGCATATTTTTAGAACTGTAATGGAAATTGCAGACAGAAAAGGATATACCGATTTAAGAGATAGAGCGGCGACTACGCTGAAAAAAATATACACCAAAGACGGGGGTTATACACCTGTAATTGAAACCCAACGACTAGAATGGGATAATCCGCTGCAATTGCTTTGGGGGCATCATATAGAAGATTCAGTCAGCGATGTCGGTGAACTCCAATACGGAACTGTTAAAGCTACCCATGCCGGAGTTGTTATGCAACGTAATTTTGTTGAAAACAATAATGAGCAACATGGACTCATGTACTATACTGGAGGTGGAACCTATGTACACGCACATGCTTCGGGCTTGGACATGGAGCTCTACGGCGCGGGATATGTAATTGGACCAGATTTCGGAAGTGATACCTATGGTGCCGACATACACGAGCAATATGCGGTGTCTTATGCTGCGCATAACACTGTTATTGTAAATGGTTCTTCGGGGAGAGGTCCAAAAACTAATGGTAATTCAACCTGGCAAAATATTGTTGATCCAATAGTTTTAGAGGCGAGTGAACCAGCTGTTTATGCCAGTCCAATAGCAGAAAACTTCAGTTTTTCTACCCAATTTTTGGATGACAATCAAAATAACGTAGATCAGCAACGTACCAATAGCATTGTGCGTACAAGTCCCACTTCAGGTTATTATGTAGATATTTTCAGGTCTTTTTCAAATGCCACAAATAATTTTCATGACTATCTTTTTCACGGTCTAGGAGATGCTTTGGAGTTAAGAAAACCAAATGAAAATCTACCTTTAACAGATACGCCCAATCGTTATCAAAACGATGTTGGGGATAGTCGGAAACAGCCCGGGTGGCGCTGGTTTTCTAATACCAAAACATCAGCATCAACCAACAGCCCTGTTGCTGCTCGTTTCCATTTACAACATGACGACAGGTACTTACACATAAGCACGCCTGGAGGCATTGATAAAGAATTCTCGTCTGCTTTAGCGCCGCCAGCAAAGGAAGTTAAGAATGGCTATGCGCAAAAAGATACCCAAATGTTTATCATGCGCAAGTATGGAGAGGCTTGGGACAAACCATTTGTTGCCGTTTACGAGCCATCGCTGAATGCAAGTGCAACCGTTAAGGCAACAAAACATATTTATTACAACAATAAAGTAGTGGGGGTCGAGGTGATTTCAATTGTTGATGGGGTAGAAATTAAGGATGTAATTCTTTCCAATCCAACAGCTTCAGATGAGATTACATTATACAATTATGATATTTCATTCACGGGCAGATTTGCTATTGTTCGAACCGTAATTGAATCAGGTAAAACTGATGTTTCTCTCTATGTAGGAGCTGGCAATTCACTTACCTTTAATGATAAAATACTTACGGCTGATAACGATGGAAAAGCATACCTTGAGTATAGCTTAGATTACCCTTATTCAAGACCTGTTAATCCTGACAATTTTACTATTGAAACCATTAGCGAAACATGTATTAATAGCAGTAATGGAATCGTAAATATAACCGCTGAGATTGCCAAAAATTATGTAGTAACACTAAATGGTAAGGAATATGCATTTACCAACTCAATCGCTATTGATGGGCTAGCACCCGGAACCTACGAAATGTGTATTTCGGTAGCTGAAGAAGCTTTCAGTCAATGCCATGAATACACCATTTCTCAGGGCGTGCGTCTAGCAGGTCAAATTCGTATGACGACACATAAATCAGCTTCTGTGTCTGTTACCCAAGGGGCTGCGCCGTTTACTGTTATAAAAAATGGAATAGTCCTTTTTGAAACGAATGACACCAACTTTATGGTTCCAGTTGTTCGTGGAGACAACTTAGTAGTGAAAAGTAGTGCGGATTGCCAAGGAATACTTTCAGAAAATATAGATCTATTTGAAATAGTAAATGCGTTTCCAAATCCATCTTTTGGCAAGGTAGAAATTGAAATATTGACAGAATTGAAACGGGTACCTATAGAAGTATTTGATGTGCAGTCGAAATTGATTTTATCAAGTATATTAACAGTTAATAATAAAAAAATCATGCTAGATCTCAGCAGCACTTCACCTGGGCTATACTTTGTAAAAATTAAATTAGATAAACCAAGGATTATTAAAGTAATCAAAAAATAGAATAAGAATTCAACATTAAACAAGACCATTTATACTTATGAAAAAGACCACTGTTAACATCATTTTATTTTTTGGTTTTATGCTGTTTTCACTTTTTATACCAGCGCAAGTAACTGCGCCTGATGAAGATACGGGGACTAATTTATCATGTACCACAGAAGGAACAAATGCAACTAGGACATCATCGGATGTGGCAAATCCTGTGAATGTAGGAACTATTGATGACCGAAGTTGTTATGCCAACTACAAGGAAAGTAATGTTTATGGAGAAACGTGGGGTATATACAATATAACCTATAATTCGAATCATTTGGATACAACTTTGCAGCCCAGAATAGAACGCTCACTAAGCCGATCTGTGGCTACAGGTGTAGGAAGTTATGCAAGATTTACAGGAACTGTAAGGATTCTTGAAGTGGGTGATACCTCAGGAACCAGTCAGGATGGTAGCTATATAATACAAACCAAAGGAAAGCATACAGGGGGTGGTGGCTCTGCAGATCCAGCTATTTGCTTGTATTTGGCAAAACCTGTTTATGGATCTGATGGTAATGGTAATCAAGTTCAGGTGTCATTTAATCTGTATAGAGAACAAATTAATTATCGCGGTGGAGAAGGTTCTGGGGGTAGGCAAATAGTTTATTTAACAAATATTAAGAAAAATGTCCCAACCAGCTTTGAGTTAGAGGTAGGTTTTAGAGCAGACCCAAATAATTCATCATTAAAAATACATTACTCAGATGCAGTAATTGGAGGTGAGGTTTTTAATTGGAACATTCCTGAACCAGAAAAAGGAGTAGAATCTGGAATTAGATACGGAGCATACAGGGTAAAAGGTGGAAGAGCTCAGATTAGATGGGCAAATACAACATATCAAAAAGTAGAAGCTGTAGATAATGGTGGTTCTGGCCCATCTGATGATATTTATAGATTAAGAAATGTAGCCACAGGCAAGTTCTTGACAGATTCAGGGATAGGTGCTACACCAGTTACCATGTCAGATTCTGGCGAAGCGCAAAACACTCATTGGACTTTTGTAGAAAGTGGTTCATATCATAATATAGATAGTGAAACGTTTGGGGTACTTCGCGCAACAGGTAGTGTAGATGCTTATTTTGTAGTTAGCACATCGAAGGCACCACCTACTACTGATACAGATAAAATATGGACTATACATCATAACACAGCAACAAACACATATCGATTTGAATCTAAAAATAACGGTCGATATTTATATGAAGACGTAAATGGAAATGTTTATCATATTCCAGCTGCTGAAACAGACCAAAGAAGTCAATGGGAAGCAATACCAACAAGTCAGTCTTTAAGTATCAAGGGCAATGAGTTGCGTGAATCTTCAATAAATGTATATCCGAATCCTTCAAGTGGAAATTTCACATTGGCTTTTGAGAATTTAAATAAGGTCAATGTTAAAATAGTTGATCTTTTAGGAAAGGTTGTTTTTGAAAGTCAATCTGTAGGTGGAAGTATTCACATAAAAAATCAGGGACAATTTAAGGCGGGAGTTTATATTGTTATAGTTATAGATGAAGCCAAAAGAGTGTATCATTCTAAATTAATAGTCAAATAAGTAATAAAAAATCACACCAGTGGAAAGACGAAACTTCGTACTATTAAATAATTTATTTCATAATTATGTTAAAAAAAATACTTTTTTCACTTACTTTATTTATTTCACTTTGTGTAAGTGGACAGGTTCAATTGCTAAGTGAAACAAAAATAACAGATATAGCGCTGCATTTTGACGGTCAAAAAGTAGGTGCAGACGCACCAAATTCCACAACAGGTTATGACTATGCCTTTGGACCACAAATTTCAGCACACGGAGACTGTGTTGCCACCTACAAGCATTATGTTTTTATGACTTGGTATAAAGGAGGTAAAAGTGTTCGCAATATGATGCTGACACGTTATAATACGCAAACAGGTGCGCTAAAAACAATTGAATTTCCACATAGACACACAGGGTATCGTAATGTGTGGTGGATTGGAGAATCGCATAACACCATTGGGATTGGTGTAAGTCCGTTGGACGGTACAATTCATTTACTTTTTGACATGCATGCATATAGTAGGACAAGACCAACCGACGGGAGTTTGAGTAATGATTATTTTCGATACTCTTATTCTAAAAAAAATGCAGCAGATGCAGCAGATGCAGATTTTACATTAGACCAATTTGTGGAAGAATCAAGTGGAGACTACACGCACTTAAGCTTAAACGGTTCAGAAAACCACAGTGTTTTTTCCGGATTCACATACCCGAAGTTTTTTAAAAATAATAATGGCGATTTGTTTTTTTCCATGCGTAAGGGCTCTAGTAATAATGGCGGATATCACTTTGCGAAATATGATGCAAATACTTCTTCATGGTCTAACTTTATCAAGTTTGCTGATGGAAATGCTGCAAACTATGGTCAAGCTTATAACTGGGGTATGTATGGACGACTGCAATATGTAGGTAACAAAATCCGTATTGGTTTTCAAAGAAGACTAGGCAATACTAATGACAAATATCTCTATCAGAATGGGTTCTACTATGCCTACTCGGATGACCAAAGTGGTCAGACGAGTTGGAAAAATCATAAAGGTGAGCCTTTTTCAACACCACTTAGAGATGCGGATAAGATTCTAGTATCTGAACCTGGTGATTTGGTACAAACCACTCAAAAAGATAAGGTATATATGGTAGGTGGTTTTGACTGGACGGTTACCGATAGGGGCGATGTGCATATAATAGGGCAGGTAAAGGATAATCAGTATAACGTTACTAAATACGTGCACACCTATAAACCTGCAGGCGCAACAGAATTTATTACCACGACAGATTTTAGTGGAGCCTCTACCTTGTACACTTACGGGAATAATATTTACGTCATTGGATTAAATAGCTCGGGGAGTGTTTTTATTGATAAATCGGAAGGCGGAACGAATAACTTCAGTAGAATATATCAGGCAACAAATGGGACACGCTTTAGGCATGGTAGAGCTCACATAAATGACGGTAAGTTGTACTACTATATGATGGAGCGAACCAGCTCCGGAGACCAACGTCCTCTTTACTTACAGGTTATTGATTTAGATATTGATCAACAACCGTTCAGGGTTTCGTTGACCTCTCCATTTGATGGAGAAACATATCGTGTGGGGCAAACTATTCAAATTTCTGCGAATGCAATAAATGAAAATGGAAGCATTTCTAAAGTATCCTTTTTGGTAAATGGTGAGTCTTTTGCAGATGATACTACAGCACCCTATGCGATAGATTGGGCGCCAACTACCCCAGGGGCATATACAATCCAAGCGGTTGCGTATAATGCTAACAATCAAACTGTTTCATCCTCAGAAATCACGGTTAATTTTCAAGTAAATGACCCAACAGATTTGACCGGCGATGTATATAGACTTAAAAATGTAGCTACGGGTAAATACTTAACAGCTTCAGGTTCTTCTGTGGAGGGACGTGAGCTTATTGTAGGGGATGATGCTTTCAAGTGGATGTTTGTAAAAACTACAGTTGACGGCAAAGAATACTATAACATTGACAATGAAGTAAATGGAATATTGCGTGGTTCGGGTAGTGGAAATACGATACCTTATTTGATAATAAATTCGTCAAGAACATCTCCTTCAATAGAAGTAGATAAAATATGGACCATGCACTATATAGAGAATGACAATACCTATAGGTTTGAAGTCAAAGACACGGGACGATTTTTATACCACCAAACAGATGATGAATTTTATAATCTTTTGGTTGATGTCTCAGACTCTAGAAGCAAATGGATTCTTGAATCAACAACTCTAAGTACGCCCAATATCAATGCAAATCCACTTGCTGTAGCTATTTATCCAAATCCGGCCAGTGATAGTTTTACCATAGCGTCAAAGAATCTTCAGATCACAAAAGTTACTATCTATAATATTCTTGGCAAGCCTGTTTTTGAAAGTCAACTAAAAGCAGAGCGCATGCAAATAAAAAATGAAGGAAGGTTTGCCTCGGGAGTTTATTTTGTGGAAGTTATTATAGATAACCATAGAATACACCGTGATAAATTGATTGTTGACTAACGTATTGAAAACTGCCATATTTAAAGGGAGAAACAAACAACTTGCAAATATTTTGAAATGCATGATAAGGCAGGATAGCTACCTTTTTAAGCTTTGATATCTTTCACATACTTAATATACTCTGTATGAAAAGGCGTAATTTTTTGCAACTATCTACCATAGCTGGGGTGGGTGTGTCACTACCGTTTTCCGGGATTTTAGGGGCATGCGAAACACAAACGGTTCACTCAATAGCGTTTAAAAATTTAATTACAAATCTGCTAAAAGATTGGTGTAATGGAATGATTAGGGTACAAATTTATAATCCTAATAATCTTGAAGAACACGGGGCATTAGGGTGTCCCTCATGTGATCATATTCACGGACGTTGCATGGATGCGGTCTATCCGTTTATGTATATGGCAGATGTAACCGGAGAGAAAAAATATTTAGATGCCGCTAAGTTGGTTATGACATGGGCAGAGAATAACGTTTCTCAAGAGAACGGCGCTTGGACGGTAGTGCCAAACCCTAAGTCTTGGAAAGGGATTACTGTTTTTGGAGCCATTGCCTTGGCAGAAACACTCCATTATCACGGTCATGTTTTGGATACACAAACACGAGACATTTGGACCAAACGCCTTGCAAAGGCTGGACAATACGTTTATGACACGTTTACCATTTCGTTTACGAATATTAATTATGGTGCTACGGCGATTTATGGACTAAACCTTATTGGTGAAGTGCTTAATAATCAAGAATTTAAAGAAAAAAGTAAAGCTTTGGCTAGCGATGTTACGACCTATTTTACTGCCAATGATGGTTTTTTGTTTGGTGAATGCAAAAAAAGCGCGAGTAAACTAAGCGTCAAAGGACTTCATGGTATTGATTTGGGGTACAACGTAGAAGAGTCTTTAAATAGCCTAGCCCTTTATGCCTTAAAAGAGAACGATACTAAACTGCTGGAACTAGTTACGGCATCAATGAATTCGCATTTAGAATTTATGCTCCCAGACGGAGGGTGGGATAACAGTTGGGGTACACGCATGTATAAATGGACCTATTGGGGCAGCCGTACATGTGATGGAAGCCAACCTGCATATGCGATGATGGCGCATAAAAACCCCGCTTTTGGTACGGCAGCGGTCAAAAATACAGAGTTGCTAAAGCGTTGTACTTCTGATGGATTAATACACGGAGGTCCAGGCTATATCGCAGCCGATATTCCGCCTTGCGTTCACCATACATTTACACACGCCAAACCCTTAGCGGCATTACTGGATCATTGGGAGCACCTTCCAAAAATCAATGACAGTACTCCATTGCCAAGGGCAATTGCCGATGGTGTGAAGTATTTTAAGGATTTGGATGTTGCTTTGTTTGCGCGTGGCAATTGGCGTGGTACCATAAGCGCCTACGATGCAGAATATCACTACAAGGAAGATTTTCGTCAAGCTACGGGTGGTAGTTTAGGAATGCTATACCACAACGAGGTGGGATTACTATGTGCTGCAAGTATGGCAGTCTATAATATGGTTGAAGAATATAATCAACAACCTCAACCTGCTGAAGAAATCGCGATTACACCACGGATTGAAACATATCTAAATGAAAAGTGGTACACAAACCTTTTTGATTTGACAGCAGGTATTGAAACCCAGGATATTGATGGGGAAATTGAAATAGCCTCTGCGGTCCAGCTAAAAAATGAATCTAGAGAAATTGTAGCCAACACGGCTTCCGATTTTAAGCTGTCGTATAAGTGTTCAGAAAACGCGTTGCAGATCAGTGTAAAAACAGACCAAAAAATTACACGTCCTACAGCTTTTGTATTACCCATTATTTCACCAAACAATGAAACAGTTACTAGAGTAAGTGACATGGAAATAAACGTTCAAAAACCGAATGGACTGGTAAAGATTAATGCCAACTCGCCCATAAAAATTAAGAAGATTTCAGGAACAAGATTATTTAATATGGTACCAGGTGTTGAAACAATTCCTATTGAGATTTTTTTTCAGCCAGAGCATCAACAAATAGATCTAACGGTTACTGTAATTTAAGCGTTAAAACACAAAAACAAAACAATAAACTTTTATCATCATTTTAAAATAATCCAATGCGTATTACTAGACATATATTAGCCCTTTCTCTAGTCATCATTTTAATTTTTTCATCTATTGTACATGCGCAAAATCCCAATTGGGGTGATGCACAGTGGATATGGCAACATCAAGATGGCCCATCGAATACTTGGATGAGCTTTAGAAAAAACATAACCCTTAGCGAAGTGCCCAATGCTGTGGAAGCCAATATTTCTGTAGATAGCAAGTTTTGGCTTTGGATAAATGATGAAATGGTGCTGTTTGAAGGTGGTTTGTCACGAGGGCCAAGTCAAGCTGGGCAATGGGATAGAGAAAATAAAACAACTCCTACAAACTCGTGGTACGAAGCGATAGATATACAGCCCTATTTAAAAAAAGGCAACAATACCATTGCAATACTTGTTTGGTATTGGGGTCGTGAAACGCATAAAGGCACACACATTGATAGCGGCAAAGGGGGATTACTTTTTTCTGCTCATATTGGAAATCAACACCTTGTTTCTGATGCATCATGGAAAGCCACACAACACCCTGGATATGATAATACCATTGCTCCGGCAAGTAAAAACCTGGTGCAGTATAGTGTGAAGTACAATGCCCAAAACGTGACGAACCAATGGGGTAGCACGCCTTGGTATACCACAGGTTTTGATGATGTCAACTGGTCAGCAGCAGTTGAAAAAGGAAAAGCAGGAGCTGCTCCGTGGTATGCGCTAGAACCAAATTTTGTTCCCCGACTCATTAATCACGGACTGCAAGATTATGCCAATCATAACGAATTGGATTTTCCCTACACAAGTAAAGGTGAAGTGATTAGAGCTAAACTCCCTTTCAATAAACAGGTTACCCCCTATTTGGAAATAGAGGCCAAAGCAGGAGATAGTATTTTTATCACTACAGATAACAATCGCAATCTAATTCATGCAACTTATATAGCCAAAGAAGGCGTTCAAGTATTTGAAAGCTTTTCTTGGTTTAATGGGCACGAAATACAGTATACCATCCCTGAGGGTGTAAAAGTCAACGCTTTAAAATACCGTTGGATGAGTGTAGGAGAAATGGCGGGAAAATTTGAGATTGATGATCCGTTTTACAACCGTTTATGGTGGATGGGAAACAACACGCTTTTTGTTTGTGCGCGCGATAATTTTATGGATTGTCCAGATAGAGAAAGAGCTTTGTGGATTGGCGATGTAGCCGATCAAACAGGCTATCTTTTTTATGCCATGGACAATGCCGGGCGTCAGTTGTTGAAGAAGGCTATTTTGCAAACCGTATCTTTTAGTCAGGATGGTGTGCTTGGTGCTTTGGGACCACTTCGTGTGAGGGAATTAGTGGGTCAAAGTTTGCAATTTATTTCTCATTTGGTTTGGCCGTACTATTTCAACACAGGCGACCTTGAAACCTTGAAAGTTGCTTATTCCTATTTGTATGAGTATTTGGCACTTTTCCCGATGCAGCCAAACGGCTTGCCAGAATACCGCAAAGCCAAAAGTCCTGACTCTTGGGACTGGGTAGATTGGGGGGTTGATGCTACAATCGATAAAAAACCAATACAGGCAGCGTATTATTATCAAGCGTTGGTAGAAGCCAAAAAAATGGCAGAAATTCTAGACAAGAAAGAACATTTGGAATTTTATGATACAAGAATTGAGTCCATAGCATCTAATTACGATAGGCTCTTTTGGAAAGATGGATATTATAGCTCTGATGATAAATTAAAAGATGACAGAGCCAATGCACTGGCGATTACATCGGGCTTAGCCAAAGCTGAAAATCACGAGGCGATCGTTACTAATGTATTGATGCCGAATAGATTTAGCAGCCCTCATTTTGAATGGGTAGCCGAGGAAGCCATATTTATTGCGGGCAAACCAGAATTGTCCCTAAAACGCATGAAAGAGCAGTACGAAAGTCAGGTAAATTCGGGCTTATCTACGCTATATGAGAAGTTTCCTAAGGGTGGTACATATAATCACGCTTGGAATGGTTCCAATACCATTTTATCTAAATACGTAGCAGGAGTTGCACCAACCAAAGTAGGGTGGAGTGAGTATGAAATTATGCCTACCCTGCTTCATTTTAAAAGCATTCATAAAACAATTCCCACAGTTAGGGGCGATATTGTTTTAAGTATTGAAACTGATGACTCAACCTATCAATTACAATTGAATTCTCCAGACAAAACAACTGCTATTGTTGGTATTCCTAAAACCAACAAAACCATTAAAAATGTGTTTGTTGACGGGAAATGTATTTGGCGTAATGGAAAACTTAAAAAACAGGTACCTGGAATTACTTATGAAGGACAATGTGAGGCGTATGTGAAGTTTAAAGTAGCATCTGGCTCTTGGGACATAAAAGCCATATATAAGTAATTTTTAGCTGATGGTTAGCATTATGGAAAATGCACATGAGTATTCGCCAACATTTAGCTTTAGTTATGAAAAAGAAAAGATGTGGGTGTCAAAAAAACTTTCGAATTAGATATTGAAAACAATATGAGATTATCATTCGTTTTTATCTTACTTGTAGCATTAAGTAGTTCTTGTAGAACGAAAACAAAAGCTGACGAAGTCCCCAATATCATCATCATCAATGTTGACGACTTGGGTTGGAAAGATGTAGGCTTTATGGGCAGTAAGTATTATGAAACCCCAAATATTGATGCCCTCTCAAGTCGTGGCATGGTGTTTACTGACGGATATGCTTCAGCTTCCAATTGTGCACCAAGTAGAGCTTGTTTGATGACCGGGAAATGGACGCCTCGGCATGGCGTGTATACCGTATCACCATCAACTCGAGGAAATTCACAAGACCGTAAATTGATTCCAACAAAAAATACACATACCCTTTCCAAAACGCATCGCATTCTGCCAATGGTTTTACAAGAAAACGGTTATGCCACCTGTCATGCTGGCAAGTGGCATCTTAGTGACAATCCTTTGGAATATGGCTTTGATGCAAATATTGGAGGGGGACACAACGGTCTTCCTCAAAGCTATTACCCACCCTATAAAAATGTTACAATCAAAGGCGGTTCTGGCAATTACCTAACAGACGCTATTATGGAGAAAGCGATTCAGTTTGTGGATACAGTCAAACAACCCTTTTTCTTGAATTATTCTCCGTATGCTGTACATGTTCCTATTATGCCAGTAGATAGCATTGTACCAAAATACAAGAACAAAACCCCGTGGATGGGGCAAGGGAATCCAGACTATGCTTCTATGGTAGATAACTTGGATAGAAATATAGGACTGCTTATTAATAAACTAGAAGAAAAAAATCTTTTTGAAAATACACTTATTGTATTCACCTCTGACAATGGTGGATTATATGGCGTTACCAAACAAAAACCTTTACGCGCAGGAAAAGGAAGCTATTATGAGGGAGGGATTAGAGAACCATTTTTCTTTGTGTTGAATGATAAAATCAAACCGAATTCCAAAAGTGATGTTCCCATAACAAACTTGGATATTTTTCCCACCGTTTTGCATTATGCAGGCATTGATACAAACACATTGCCACTTGACGGAATGAATATAAACCCTGTGCTAGAGCAAGATATAAAGGATATAGACCGTGCGTTGTTTTGGCATTTCCCTATTTATTTACAAGCGTATAATGTCAAAGACAACGAAACAAGGGATCCGTTGTTTCGGACACGTCCGGGTTCGGTAATCCGAAAAGGGCACTGGAAATTACACTATTATTTTGAAAATAATGGAGTGGAATTATATAATTTATCCGAAGATATCGGTGAGCGGAATAATCTAGCAGATAAAGAAACCGAGAAGAAAGAAGCACTTTTAAGTCTTTTGGAAAACTGGTGGAAAAAAACAAACGCTCCCATTCCTACTCAACTGAATCCTGAGTATGTAAAAAATAATGTCAATTAAAAAATCGTAATCTATACTTGATCCTCACTTTGGTTGGTCTAATTTGTAGCGTAAAAGCACAATCGATAGGGGAAGAAAAAGAAGTGTAGCGGGGCAACGTTTCATGTTTACTGCCTATCCGTTTTATATCCAAAAAATATAAAATTTGATCGTTTCTATTTCACTTAAAACCTGACACCTCAGGACAGTTTTGCGATTTAGGCTTTCTAATTTTATGTAATAAAATTTTACCTATAATGGATAACCTAACATGGATATTCCAATTTTTGGGACGCCTACACCCATTGATGGTTCATTTTCCAATTGGGCTTTTGATTGTTGCTTTTGCTTTAGAACTGGTAGTTGTTAAAAGAAAACAAAAAGGGCTTCGTGGAGGTGTACATTCGATGGTGTATTTGGGTGCTATATCTGCTGTTTTCTCTGCCCTTTTTGGGTTGTTTCTAGAAATTCAAGAAGGCTATGAGGGTACTTTAGTGAAGAGTCACGAATTTGCAGGAATTGCGACTGCAGTATTGGCAAGTATTACGGCGTTGGTTTTGAAATATAGCCTAAAGCGAAAAGATGAAAAATTAATAGCTTACAGACTAATGCTTACGGTTACCGTAGTTATGCTGGCGGTCGCAGGCCATTTAGGAGCTACTCTTACACATGGAGAGAATTATTTTTCAGAAGTTCTTCCCGGATATCAAGATGAGTATATTGAGATAAAACCAACAGGGTTAATATCTGAACTGAAAGCGACGGATACTTTATCAACGTTACAAAAAGACAAATTGAACCTTCAGGTCCGTGGACTTTTTGCGCATAAATGTTACCAATGCCATGGCGAAAACAAGCATAAAGGGGGTTTGGTACTTGAAACCAAAGAAGGTGTTTTTAGGGGTGGTGATTCTGGCTTAGCTGTTGTTCCAGGCAAGTCTGAGGAAAGTGAAATATATAAGCGTATTATACTTCCGAAAGGTCATGAAAAAGCAATGCCTACAAAGGGAAAGCCTTTAAATGCAGCAGAAATTGAACTTGTTAGATTATGGATAGATGAAGGAGCTCACTGGTCAGATGAAGCATTAAAAGTGTTTCCTGAGGCAGCATTGGTGTTAATACAGCCAGAATTGCCAAAAAAATCAGAAGAGTATCATCCTTTGGATAAATTGATTGATGCTTATTTTGAAGAAAATGATATTGAGTGGCAAAATGTTATAGACGACAGGGCCTTCATTCGGCGCGCTTACATGGATGTCATTGGGCTATTGCCTGAACCTGAAGCTGTAAGCGCCTTTGTAAATGACAATGATCCCAAAAAGAGAGTAAAGCTCATAGATAATTTGTTAAATGACAATCAAAATTACACCCAGCATTGGTTGAGTTTTTGGAATGATTTATTGCGAAACGACTACTATAGCGTGGGAGGAAAAAAGCCAATTACACGATGGTTGTATTCGTCTTTGATGACCAACAAATCGTATGACCAAATCGTAACCGAGCTTATTAATCCTGTTAAAGGTTCAGAGGGCTTTATTGGGGGAGTAAAATGGAGAGGTGTTGTCAATGCCAGTCAAATACCCGAAATGCAAGCAGCGCAAAATATTGGTCAATCCCTAATGGGGGTAAATGTTAAGTGTGCTTCGTGCCACAATAGTTTTGTCAGTAACCTTACGTTAAATCAAGCTTACGATTTTGCTACAATTTTTTCGGATTCAATTTTGGAATTAAATCGTTGTGATAAGCCTATTGGTAAAATGGCAACCCCAAATTTTTTATACCCTGAATTAGGAAGCGTTGAGGGAAAAACGGTAAAAGAAAGATTGTTAAAGCTTTCAAAGGTAATGGTGCAACGCGCAAACGGTAGATTATACCGCACCTTAACCAATAGGTTTTGGGATAGGTTCATGGGAAGAGGTATTGTTGAGCCTTTAGATGAAATGGATAATACGCCTTGGAATGCGGAAGTATTAGATTGGTTATCTGCAGATTTTGTTGATTCAGGTTCAGACCTAAAACATTTGATTAGGCGCATTATGACCTCTAAGGCTTATCAATTGCCAATGATAAATTATAAAAAGGAAGAAGAAATAAAAGAAAAATATGTTTTTGAAGGTCCTATTACACGGCGTTTAAGCGCAGAGCAGTTTTCGGATGCTGTAAGTCAAATTATAGCACCCATGTACCCGCAAGTATCGTTTAATCCTAACGGCGATGATATTGGAGCAAAACGTATTTGGCACTTAGAACAAGAGTTTGGAAATGTTGTATTGCCTCAACCGGGAAGGCGTTATTTCAGAAAATCATTTGAAATATCAAGAGAAAAATTAGAAAAGGCAAAACTCTTAATCACGGT
>Ga0209138_1000035_pt1 | contig 139779 bp, 129 predicted proteins | sample SaaInl3SG_22_DNA_FD_184645 | JGI IMG/M metagenome (GOLD analysis project Ga0209138, IMG submission 184645) | Marine microbial communities from expanding oxygen minimum zones in the Saanich Inlet - ESP_153SG_22_DNA (SPAdes) (version 2) | ecosystem: Environmental > Aquatic > Marine > Intertidal...
GGTAAAATGGTATTTATGATTAACAAATCTATAAAAGACTTTGTAAGCTTTTTATGAGATTTTTTTGAAACCGAATTAAAATGGTAATGTGTTTTCCAGAAAGGGTGCATTTCAATAGCAAACAAATCATAAAACTCTTTTAGTTCTTTTAAATTTATCAGCTTAGAAAATAAATTTTTCTGTTTACTAAACAAAGCTACCAATTGTGCAATTCTAATAGTAGGAAAATTATTAGGGCGCATTCTAAAAAATGAAAATTGCGCATTCAAAATTGGCTGTAAGTGATATTTATGTTGCAAATATTGATACTCATTTTTAAGTTGTAAATGATAATCATTTTCCTGTACTTCCTCTAAAAAACCTGCCTGCCCAAATAACAAAGCTGCAAATTGATGCTCATTAAAGTTGACTTTTTGCACCACAGAAAAATCGACAGATTTGGCTAGTGTTAAAAACGCATCTCCATTTATTTTTAAACCAAAATTTTTAACTAAAAGCTGAAAAAGTACAGCTTCAAAATTATTATGTTCTTGTTCTAAAAGATTTTTTATAACTGATGATTTTTGTTCTAATCGTTCAAAAAAGAGGCGTTCTTTCCAATTTTCTAGTGTAAAATCATCTATTTTATCAATTGATTTCTCACAGGGAATCCAGTCTTTTTGAGTAAAAAGCAACGATCTGTAATTACTTAAAACTTGGGCGTCTACCAATTCTTTTAAAACCAAAGTTGGCAAAGGTAAATTGTTTTTCATGAAAATTACAGCATCATTTTCCCAAACTATATGTAAAATAACTGCATCATAATTTGGGTCCGTTTCGTGTTTGTGTAAATACCAATCAGAAGATTTCAAATGAATTTCTATGTTACCAACCCAAACTTGTCCTTCAATTTTAATTTGTGCGTTTAAAAAATCGGGACCTGCATTAAAATTATGCATTCCAAATTTTAAAATCTCTAAATCCTCATCAGAAGTTAAACGTAAATTATTGTTAGCAAACAATTTAAATTTCCAAACAAAGTGCAGAAAATCTTCATTCATAATTTTTTGTTTTCAAGGTACAAAAAAATTGATACTTGTATAAATTTATACAATAATCTACTTTTTACAAAATAACAATAATACCTTATTTTTGAAGTAAAATATAGATAAATGAATATTATAGACAATTTAAAATGGCGATATGCTGTAAAAAAATTCGACACAAATAAAAACCTTACTCAAGAACAGCTAAACCTCTTAAAAGAAGCGTTTAATTTAACTGCAACTTCTTACGGTTTACAACCTTTAAAATTAGTGGTTGTAGAAAATAAAGAAATTCAAGAAAAATTGGTTCCACATTCTTGGAATCAACAACAAGTTGTACAAGTTTCTCATTTATTGGTTATCTGTGTAAAAGATAAGTATACCCCAAAAGAAGTTGAAACCTATTTTAATTTAGTACAGAAAATTAGAAACACACCAGATGACATTATCAATCCGTTTAAAGAGTTTTTAACAGCTGAAATTGCAAAAAAAACACAAGAAGAATTATTTATATGGAATAAAAACCAAGCATACATTGCTTTGGGAAACCTTTTAACGGTTTGTGCTATGCAACAAATAGATTCTTGTCCAATGGAAGGTTTTAATCCAGAAAAATATGACGAAATTTTACAATTAACAGAACGTAATTTAAAATCTATTTTAGTTTTACCTGTTGGCTTTAGAGCAGAAGATGATTATATGAAAGATTTGAAAAAAGTTAGAAAAAATATTACTGAAACGGTTATAGAAATCTCTTAATTTTTTTAAAATAAAAAAAATAATCAACTCACTAAAAAAGTCTAAAAACAGTCTATTTTAGTGAGTTTTTAATTTTATTGAACCGCTTTAAAAACGTATTTTTGAGTATCGAAATATAAAAACATAATAATGAGCTTAGAAGTAAGAAATTTAGCACCAAAAGAAGTATGGAACATGTTTGCAGATTTAAATGCTGTACCTCGCCCTTCCAAAAAAGAGGAACGCATTATACAATTTATGGTCAATTTTGGTGAAAAACTAAATTTAGAAACTTTTGTAGATAAAGTAGGTAATGTCATTATAAAAAAACCGGCAACCAAGGGCTTAGAAAACCGAAAAACAGTGGTTTTACAAAGTCATTTAGACATGGTTCATCAAAAAAATAATGATACCAATTTTAATTTTAACACCCAAGGTATTCAAATGTTGGTTGATGGAGATTGGGTAACTGCAAATGGAACAACTCTAGGTGCTGACAATGGTTTAGGTGTGGCTGCAATTATGGCTATTTTAGCATCCAAAGAAATTGCACATCCAAACTTAGAAGCCCTATTTACTATTGACGAAGAAACTGGCATGACAGGCGCTATGGGTTTAGAAGCCGGTATTTTAAAAGGTGATATTCTTTTAAATTTAGATACAGAAGAAGATGATGAAATTGGAATGGGTTGTGCAGGTGGTGTAGATATTACAGCTACCAAAACGTATACTGAAGTTGATGTTTCTGATAATTTTATCGCTTACAAAATAGAAGTTAAAGGTTTAAATGGAGGACATTCTGGAATGGACATTATTAAAGGTTTAGGAAACGCCAATAAAATAATGAATCGTATTCACTACACAGCAATTAACGCTATTTATATTTGTGAAGTTAATGGAGGAAGTTTAAGAAATGCCATTCCTAGAGAAAGTACTTCTATTATTACAATAAACAAAAATGATAATCATGAGGTAGTTACTGCTTTTGATGCTGAAATAAGGAATATTAAAGCAGAGTTTAAAACAATAGAACCCAACTTAGAAATACATATTTCTACTTTTGAAACCCCGAAAACATCACTAGATAAAAACACAAGCCAAAGTTTAATTCAGGCTATTTACGCAGCACATAATGGGGTTTACAGAATGAGTCCAGTAATTAAAGATTTGGTAGAAACATCCAACAACATTGCAAAAATCTCAGTAAAAAATGGCAATATGAAAATAAGTTGTTTAACACGTTCTTCTTTAGAAAGTGGTAAACAAGATTTGGCAAATAGTTTAAAATCTGCGTTTGAATTGGCTAATTTTACAGTAACTTTTTCTGGAGAATATCCTGGTTGGCAACCCAACATCAACTCAGAAATAGTAGAAATAGTTTCTAAATTATATGAAGATTTACATGGCGAAAAAGCACATATTTCAGCCTGTCATGCAGGTTTAGAATGTGGTATTTTAGGACAAAACTATCCAAAACTAGACATGATTTCTTTTGGACCAACCATTAGAGGAGCTCACTCTCCAGACGAACGTGCAAGTATTTCATCAATACAGAAATTCTGGAACTTTTTAAAAGAGGTTTTAAAGAATACCCCCATAAATTAATCAAAATAAAACTGTTTAAAACCGAAGTAAACCTTCGTTTTTTTAGACTTTAATTTGTGAAAAAAGAATAAAAAAAACAATATAAAACACTAAAAAACAGTGTTTTAAAACTTTATTCTTTTGTTAACATCTTTAACTTTAAAAAATCATAAAAAAATGTAATTTTACATTTATAAAACTAGAGGTATTTTAATGGGTAAAATTATTGCAATAGCAAATCAAAAAGGTGGTGTAGGCAAAACTACTACCAGTGTAAATCTAGCCGCTTCTTTAGGTGTTTTAGAAAAAAAAGTATTGTTAATAGATGCAGACCCACAAGCAAACGCATCTTCTGGTTTAGGTGTTGATGTAGAAAATGTAGAAGGGGGTACTTATCAAGTATTAGAGCACACACTTTCTGCAAAAGATGCTATTGTAAAAACAAGTTCGCCAAATGTAGATATTATTCCTGCCCACATAGACCTAGTAGCTATAGAAATTGAGTTGGTAGATAAGCAAGATAGAGAGTATATGTTAAAAAAATCTTTAGTAGAAATTAAAGATGACTATGACTATATTTTAATAGATTGTGCACCGTCTTTAGGGTTGATAACACTAAACTCTTTAGTAGCTGCAGATGCTGTAATTATCCCTATACAGTGTGAATACTTTGCATTAGAAGGCTTGGGGAAATTATTAAACACAATAAAAAGTGTACAAAAAATTCATAATTCAGATTTAGAAATAGAGGGCTTACTTTTAACAATGTTCGATTCTCGTTTGCGTTTGTCTAACCAGGTTGTTGATGAAGTTAGAAAGCATTTTTCTAGCATGGTTTTTGATACAATTATCAGAAGAAATACTCGTTTAGGAGAAGCACCAAGTTATGGAGAAAGCATTATTGCGTACGATGCCACAAGTAAAGGTGCCGTAAATTACTTAAATTTGGCACAAGAATTATTAAAAAAGAATTCATAAAATGGCAAAAGCAACTAAGAAACAAGCTTTAGGAAGAGGATTATCTGCTTTGTTAAAAGAATCAACAAACATAAACTCTGCAAAAGATAAAAATGCAGATAAAGTGGTTGGAAATATAATAGAAATAGAATTAGATTTAATTGATGTAAACCCTTACCAACCAAGAACATATTTTGATGAAGATGCTCTAAGAGAGCTCGCAAGCTCTATAAAAGAGCTAGGTGTTATACAGCCAATTACTGTAAGAAAATTAGAAGGAAACCAATTTCAACTAGTTTCTGGAGAAAGACGTTTTAGGGCCTCTAAATTAATAGGTAATAAAACCATACCTGCGTATATTAGAATTGCCAACGACCAAGAAATGCTAGAAATGGCATTGGTAGAAAATATTCAACGTAAAAATTTAGACCCAATAGAAGTAGCATTATCCTATCAACGTTTAATTGATGAAATTCAATTAACGCAAGAAGAATTAAGCACAAGAGTTGGTAAAAAAAGATCTACAGTAACTAATTATTTACGTTTATTAAAGTTAGACCCAATTTTACAAACAGGTATGAGAGATGGTTTTATCTCAATGGGGCATGGACGTGCAATGATCAATGTAGATAATACAGAAGATCAACTAGCCATTTACGAAAGAATTTTAAGAGAAAAACTTTCTGTAAGACAAACAGAAGATTTGGTAAAAAGCTTAAAATCAGGTACCGTTACAAAACCAAAGAAAAAAGCAGTTCCTGCCTATATTAAAAGTGGCACAAAAGATATTAGCGATTTTTTTGGGCATGGAGTTACAATTAGTGTTTCAAGCAATGGTAAAGGTAAAATTTCCATTCCATTTGATTCAGAAGAAGATTTTAATCGCATAAAAAACTTATTAAAATAAGTGTTTTCAAAAAAAAACATATTCTTTTTTTCAATTATTTTTCTTTCTTTACAACTTTATAGTCAAATAGATTCTACAAAAGTAAAAGACATTAAAATTAAAGATGATGTGTTTGTTGCACAAGGTACTTACAAACCTTTAGCACCCGCAAAAGCTGCATTTTACTCTGCTATTTTACCTGGCTTAGGCCAAATTTATAACAAAAAATACTGGAAAGCTCCTATTGTTTGGGGTGCTTTAGCAATACCTACTTATTATTATTTAACAAATAATAGTAGCTACAAAAGATATAGAACTGCTTACAAGTTAAGAAAAAATGGTTTTCAAGACGAATTTACAGATGATTTAGGAAACGAAAGAGTTTCTTTAGAAACCTTAGAAAGAGCACAAGAACAGTTAAGAGAAAACAGAGATATGTCTTTACTTTCTGGTGTTATTCTTTATGTTTTACAAATTGTAGAAGCAAGTGTAAACGCACACTTAATTCAATTTAATACAGACGATAATTTATCAATTAGACCAACAATGGTGCAAGATCCTATTCAGTTTGATGCTCCAAAAGTTGGTTTTACATTAAAATATACTTTTTAAAAATGAAAATTGCATTATTGGGTTATGGTAGAATGGGCAAAGAAATTGAAAAAATTGCAGTTTCTAGAGGCCATGAAATTGTTATAAGAAAAGATGTAGAAGATGTTATAGACATAACAATAGCTGATGTAGCTATTGATTTTAGTGTGCCCACTTCTGCATTTGATAATATTTCTAATTGTTTAAAAAATGGGGTTCCAGTTATTTCTGGTACAACCGGTTGGTTAGCTAAATATGAGGATGCTGTAAACCTTTGTAAAAAAGAAAAAGGGGCATTTATTTATGCCTCTAATTATAGTTTAGGTGTAAATATATTTTTTGAGCTAAACAAACAATTGGCTAAAATGATGGAAAATTTAGAAGATTATGACATTTCTATGGAGGAAATTCATCATACTAAAAAATTAGACGCACCAAGTGGAACAGCCATTACTTTAGCAGAAGGAATTATAGATAACTCATCTAAAGAAAAATGGGAGTTAGACCATAAAACATCAGAAAACAACATACCAATTGTAGCTAAAAGAATACCAGAAGTTCCTGGCACACATACTGTTTGGTATAATTCTGAAGTAGATTCTATAGAAATAAAACATACAGCACACAACAGAAAAGGGTTTGCCTTAGGCGCAGTAGTTGCTGCAGAATGGATTTTAGATAAAACGGGTGTTTTTTCTATGAAAGATGTATTAAACATTAAATAATATTGTAACAAAATACACGCAAAACCTACCAATAAAAAATGGTTTTGTTTCCTTAAAAGCAATAAAGAGTTCTTATTAAGTAATTTATAATGAATTCTTAACTAAGATCAAGTTGACATCAATAAAATAAAATAGTATGACATTTACAGAATGGTTTATATTTTTTATAGTAGTACAGGTACTTCACTTTTTGGGTACTTGGAAGCTATATGTAAAAGCAGGTAGAAAAGCATGGGAAGCAGCCATACCAATTTATAATGGAGTGGTTTTAATGCAAATGATAAAACGCCCAAAATGGTGGACCATCTTATTATTTATACCTGTAGTGAATCTATTAATGTTTCCTGTAATATGGATAGAAACCATCAGAACGTTTGGTTTTTACAAAAAGATAGATTCTCTTTTAGTAATAGTAACCTTAGGTTTCTATATTTACTATATCAATTACACTGCAGATGCTTCGTTTCATGAAAACAGAAGCTTAAAACCACGTTCTGAGTTAGGAGAATGGATAAGCTCAATTACCTTTGCAGTAATTGCTGCAACACTGGTACACACCTATTTTATACAGCCATTTACCATACCAACATCCTCTTTAGAAAAAACACTTTTGGTGGGCGATTATTTGTTTGTGAGCAAGTTTCATTACGGGGCTAGAGTTCCATCAACAGTAATTGCAGCGCCTATGGTACACGATTCTATACCTTTAACTGGTTTGGCATCTTACTTAAAAAAACCTCAACTACCTTATACACGTTTACCTGGTTTGCAGAAAATTAAAAACAACGATATTGTTTGTTTTAATTGGCCTGTAGATTCTTTAAAAACAATGTGGGGAGATAACTCTGGCGAGTTTACCTACAAACCAGTAGATAAAAGAACCAACTATGTAAAACGTTGTGTTGCTATTGCTGGCGATTCTTTAGAGCTAAGAGATGGGTATGTATATATTAATGGTAAGAAAAATGTATTACCAGAAAGAGCCAAACTACAATTTTACTATACCTATGAAGCTAAGGGGCCTATTACTAGAAATACGTTTCCAAAGTTTGTAATTAGCAAAGAAAGAACAGGTGTCTATAAAGTTTTAAACAAATATTGGAACGATACAAGAGTACAAGAAGCTTTTGAAAAAGCTGCCAACTTAACTAAAATTAGCAACGATTCTTTATACACAGAAGTTGCTGGTGGTGTAAGTCAAGGTTTAGCTGCAAAACTTAAAATAGTTTCTGTAGAAAATAAAATAAATATCAATTTAACTGAAGAAGAGGCTGCTAGATTAAGAAAACACCCACAAACTGCATCTTTAACAAAATTAACGTTTGGAGCTGACAAAGCCATTTTTCCTCATGTTGAAAAACTAGGGTGGAGTCAAGATAATTTTGGACCAATTTACATACCAAAAGCTGGGGCATCTGTACAGTTAAATACAGAAACTTTACCTTTTTATGAGCAAATTATTAAAAACTACGAAAATAATAGCTTATCAGTTGTTGGAGATGATATTTTTATCAACGGAGAAAAAGCAGATTCTTACACTTTTAAACAAGACTATTATTGGTTAATGGGAGATAACAGACACAACTCTTTAGACGCAAGATATTGGGGGTATGTTCCTTTTGATCATGTTTTAGGAAAACCTGTAATGGTTTGGTTTAGTTGGGACGCCAATGCACCTAGTTTTGGGGCAAAAATTAAATCGATTCGATGGGACAGAATGTTTACCACTGTGGGTGGAGATGGAAAACCTGTTTCTTATAGATACATTGTATTTGCACTAATTGCTATTTATATTGGGTATAGCTTTTTTAAACCGAAGAAAAAAGCCACAAAAAAATAAACAATGGCGTTGTTTATTCCTACTTACTTCTCTCCTATTTCTCAATATACTGGAATGGCAGATAATAGAGCAATAACTTTTGAAGTAGAAGATAATTTTCAGAAACAAAGTTATAGGAATAGATGCTACATTTATAACACAAATGGCAAACAATTATTAAATATTCCTGTTAAACATCCTGTCACAAATGGCAGAAAAAAAACAAAAGACACACGTATAGAAAACAATGTGGCTTGGCAAGATCAACATTTAAAATCGTTAAAAACAGCTTACCATAACTCACCTTTTTTTGAGTTTTATATTGATGATTTGTTGCCCATATTTACCAAAGAATACAACTTTTTACAAGATTTAAATATCGATACTTTTTTATTTGTTAAAGATGCTATGCAATTAGACATTCAATTCCAGAAAACAAACACTTATGCAACTGAAAATATAAAGAATGATTTTCGGTTTTTAGCAGATGTAAAACATCAACCAGAAAACACTTTTAAGAAGTACATTCAAATGTTTGATGACAAACATGGCTTTATACCCAATTTATCTATTCTAGATTTAATTTTTATGGAAGGTCCTAATACATTAAGCTATCTATAAATAGGGCTTATTTTTAAAATATGATTGATTTAAAATTTACAATACATTACTCTTTACATTTTATTGCCCCTTTCTTAATAGCTTTTTTCTTTTTTAGAAAAAAATGGAAATTAGTGTTTCTTATATTTTTAGCTTCTATGTTGGTAGATGTAGATCATTTATTAGCAAATCCTATTTTTGATGAAAATAGATGTAGTATCAATTTTCACCCATTACATAGTTATATTGCTATTGGTGGTTACTTTATAGCCTTATTTTTTAAGAGAATTAGAATTTTAGCCATTGCTTTATTGTTTCATATGGCTACAGATTATTTAGATTGTTACTTATAAAATTTATAAAACTTCTGTAGTAAAGCATCAAACTCGTTAGATACTTTTAGTTTTAAAACTAAATAAACATACACCACCGTAATTAAAACTGTTTTAATTAAAATATTTATAATTGGTGTTATTGAAAAATTTTGTACTTCTATAGCAGGTAAATTAAAATCCCAAAAATAAAACCCTAAAAATAGCACCAAAATTATGAACCCCATTTTTATAGATTTGGGTGTAAATGGTGTTATAGAAAATTTACGATGCACAAACCACAACTTAAAAGAATTAAACAATAAAATTGTTAATAATGTTGCCAAGGCTAGACCATCTGTGCCAAATTCTAAATTAAAATAAAATAACTGATTTAATAGATACACACAAACAGACATACCTATAGCAATTGGCAAAGTAACTTTATAAAACTTAGAATTATTTATAATAGCTCCGTTACTACCTAAAAACATAGTGTATAATTTTGCTAAAGAAATCATTAAAACAACCAACTCACCACCTGCATATCCTTTTTCTGGGATTAATTTAAATAATTCCCTAACCCCACAATTGACTAATAAAAAAAACAAACCACCTACCAATAATAGATTAATAGAACTCTTTTTATATAAACTTTCTACTTCTTTGGTATTAAATTCGTTTAAAGATTTAGAGGTTAAAGGTTGTAAAATCTGAGTCATAGCTCTACTGGGTGCTTCTATAAAAGAACCAATAAAAACAGCTACAGAATAATAAGCTGCTTTTTCTATGGTGTCTTTTCCAGGAATCATAATTTTATCAATATCTAATAAAATGGCACCTGCAGAACCTGCTAAAATGATATATAAAGAATATTTAATAATTTCTGTAAAGTTTGCTGGGAGTTTAAAATAAAACTTTGGTAAATACATGTAAAATGCATAAAACATCATTACAAATGCTCTAAGAATATACGCAAACGTTAAGTACCAAATAAATTCTGTTTTAGCTATAAAACCAAAAAATACAGCCAATAGTAAAAACATTACTACTACTCTATTCCATAATTCTTTTAAAACATTCCCAAAAACTGTTTGTAGCTGAACTTTGGTCCAAGAATAAAAAAGTTCGAAATACGCACAAGCAATGGCTATTAAATAAATGGAAAAAGTATAACTTTCTATAATTTCATTTTCTTTGGTTACGCTTCTCATAATCCAATCATGTGCATTATCCCACATAAAACCCAGAGGCAGCGCAATTAATAAGGGTGAAAAAATGACCGAAGATAAAAACTTATCTTTTTCTTCTTTGCTATTATAAGATGAAAAAAACTTTACAATGGTATATTGAACACCAAAGGCAGTTAAAGGCATTACCAAATTAGAAGCAGACAACAAAAAGGTTACCATACCGTAAAATTCAGATTTTAAAATTCTAGGATAAAAAACAATTGTATTGATACCCCCCACTAAAAATGCTCCATAAATAATTATGGTATTTCTAAAAGACTGTTTTAAAACAATGCCCATTTACTTTATAAATTTTTAATGATTGTTGCCAATTGTTGCGTTAACTCTTTTCTGTGATATTGATTGATATTTTTAGAAGAAACCTCTAAACTACCTGTTTTATATTGTTGATATAAGTGTAAAATTTCTGCTTTTAATTTTTCTGAATTATTAAAATCTGAAATTGTACCAGCATTAGTTTCTTTTAAAATTGTTGCCAAATCTCCATCTTCTGGACCGATGGCTAAAATAGGTCTTTTTGCGGTTAAATATTCGAATAATTTACCAGTTAAAATTCCTTTACTATTTACTACATTGGGTATTAACAACAACAAAACTTGGGCTTTTCTCTGAAATTCAATAGCTTTTTTATGAGCAACATATCCTGTAAACGATGCGGTTTCTAATAAATTATTATTTTCTATTTCTAAGCGAACCTCATCAGCAATATCTCCAATAAAATTTAATTGTAAATCCTTTTTAAAATCTTTGTTTTCTAGACAAAGTTGATTTAAAACACCAAATAAAACCTTTGGATTGCTTTGTTTGGCTAGCAAACCAATATAAGAAATGGTGAATTTTTTATCTAAAACGAAAGTATTTTCAGATAAAACCTCATCATCAAAACCATTGGTAATTACTTCTACGTTTTTTGCAATGGCAGCAAACTGCTTTTTTAAATGATTGCTAACAGTTACAACACAATCTGCATTTTTTAAAACTGAAGTTTCTAACTTCTTATTTTTATTTTTAGCAAATGATAATTGTTTAAAATCTTTATTGTAATACAAATCTGTCCAGGGATCTCTAAAATCTGCAATCCATTTTATGTTATTTTTTTGATGGATTTTTTTTGCAATTAAATGCATGCTGTGTGGTGGTCCTGTAGAAATAATGGTATCAATTTTATGCTCTAAAATATATTTTTGAAGAAACTTTACTGAAGGTTTTACCCAAAACACTTTAGGGTCTGGAATAAAAAAATTACCTCTTATAAAAGATAAAAAACCACCTTTACTTACATTCGATATTCCTTTTTTAACAGCATTTTTCTTTTTCCAAAACAATAAATTAGTAGGCTCCCAAATTGGTTGTTTTAAAATTTTAATATTTTCAGGAACTTCTTTTAATAATGTACTATCTTCATTAGGGTAATTGGCATTATCTACCGTATAAACTATGGGTTCTATGCCAAAATCTTGTAAATATTTTACAAACTTTAACCAACGTTGTACGCCAGATCCGCCAGCAGGTGGCCAATAATATGTAATTATTAATACTTTCAAGCTTGTAAATTATCGTATAAATGTAGTAGTTTTTTTGAGGTTTCTTCCCAACAAAATTCATTTTGCACAAATTCTTTTCCGTTTTTACCTAAAACTGTTCTTAAATCTTCATTTTTATAAAGCTCTAAAACTTTATTGGTAAAATCTGTAATATCTCTATCTACATGTACCAAGCCTGCATTTACTTTTTCAATTAGCTTTTGTTGGGCTGTTGCATTACTTACCAGCAAAGGCTTTGCAAAACTCATATATTGAAATATTTTATTTGCGTAGGCAACATCGTGCTGTAAATTTCTATGTAAAGGAGAAATACAAATACTACTTGCTAAAATATAAGACTGAAATAAAGATACATTTTGCCAACCTTCAAAATCTACATAATCTGCAATGTCTAAATCTCTAACCTGTTTTTTTAATATAGTATCTGTGGTATTTTTACCAACAATTACCAACTTAATATTGGGTATGCTAATTTTTAAAGTGGCTACTGCTGCAATCGCAGTTTGTAAACCTCTTCTTAAATGGGTATCTCCCAAATACAGAAGCACAAAATTATTTTTATACTTTTCTAAAATACTTTGCTCTACTATATAATCTTTAAAAAAAGAAGTTCTAATTGTATTAGGTACTAAAATCAGTTTCTCTTTTTCTTTAGGCAATCTTATAGCCAATGTTTCTAAAAACTCTGGAGAAACTGAAATTACTTTGTCTGCTTTTTGTATAAATTCCTCTTCTTTAATTTTCCATTTTTTAGGAGAAATAATATACTTTCCAGGAAACTTCTGTAAATGTGGATATAATTTCATCACTTCTGGCATGTTGTCATGCAAATCTAAAACTACTGGTAAATTATAATTTTTATTCGCTTTAAAAACAGCTCCTGCTACTTTAATATCGTGTATGTGTAATGCTTCAATATCATGGTTTTTTATAAAATTTTTAATCTTTTTTTTCATCAAAAAAGAATAAATAGGAATTGTATAGGCTAGAGCAGATAATTTGTATTCTAATTTGTTAGATGGATATCTTTTTATAAGAATTCCGTTAATAATTTCATCTTCTTGTTTTTTATTATATTTTAAACAAAAAAGAAAAACCTCATGTCCATTTTTAACTAAGGAAACCGCTTCATTTTCTACTCTTGGATCTGGAGGAAAAGAAGCATCTAAAATCATACCTATTCTCATAATTGTTTAGGCTTCTTCTTTTCTTTATAAAAAAACCATCCCAAACCCATCAAAATTAACAACCCATAAGAAGAAAGTGATATTAATTTACCTTGCTGAATCACCTTTGGCTCAAATTTAAACTCAACAGTGTGTGTGCCTGCTGGTATTTTTATCCCTCGCAAAACATAATTTACTCGGTAATGTGGCACCAGTGTTTTATCTATGTAAGCATTCCAACCATCTTGGTAAAATATCTCTGAAAAAACAGCAAATTGAGGTTTTTGAGATTGCGTTTTATAGACCAAACTTGTCAAACTATATTTCTCTAAACTGATGGTTGCTGTAGTATCTTTTTGTAAAGAAAAATTGTTTTCTTTTTTAAGCTGATTGTAATCACTCTCTATAATTACAGCTGCTTTTTTAGTGTCTAAAGAGTCTAATGCTTTTATTTCTTGATTGGCAGTCTTGGCAATTAATAAATTATCTACAAACCAAGCGTTTCCATTGGCATCTTGATTTATTTGCGGTTGCAAATTGCCTTCTTTATCTGGTATAATAAAATATTTGGTATTTAACATGTTTAAAACTTGCATGTTATTTTTTGCAATTTGATACTCAAACAACTCGTTGTAACGCCCTAACTTGGCTGCATGATAACCTCCGATAGAATTATGAAAATAAGATGTACTTCCATCATTCATAGGATCTACAGCAAAATTTAAAACTCTAAAATACTCTTTATCTTGCTGTATGGCTTTGTCTGCATTTGTAGCTACAAAAGGTTTTTTAATTTTTCTTACGGATTTAAAATCGTCTGCATTCACGTAGTTTTTATCTACAGAAATCAAATCGAAAAGTAGTAAAACTAACAAGCCTAAAATTACAGGAACCTGCTTTATTTTTTCTTTTAATAAATACCATAAAAATCCTGCCGCAAAAAGCATCAAAACTAAAGAACGCATAGTATCTGTTAACAACATGGCTTTTCTATCTGCAATAACAGCTTCTAAAAACCCTGGTATTTCACTGTATTGTTGTGCATCTCTTAATCCTTCAAAAGTACCAATCATGTGTGCTAATAAAAAACCAGCAATAATTAATCCTCCAAAAGTGTAAACCGCTTTTCTAAGCGCTTCTTGTTTTTCCTTTTTAGCAATTTTAGAAGAAAAGAAAGCTTGTAACGCCAAAATTGCTAAAATTGGCACGCACAATTCTGCAATTACTTGTATAGAAGAAACTGCTCTAAATTTATTGTATAAAGGAACATAGTCAATAAAAAAGTGGGTAACTACTTCAAAATTTCTACCCCAACTTAAAATGATTGAAAATACAGTAGCAGCTACTAACCATTGTTTTAGTCTGCCTTTTACCAAGAAAAATCCTAAGAAAAATAAAAAGAAAAATACAGCTCCAATATATGCAGGTGCTTCTACAATGGGTTGATCTCCCCAATAGGTTAATACTTGTTTAGAATAATCATCTGCAGCTTTTTTACCCGCTTTCCCTTCAATAAATTGATAAAAATTAGAATTTTCTCCTAATTTTTCTACGGTTCCTCCCCCCATAAAACGTGGCACAAACAAATTAAAAGTTTCTAATTTTGAATAACTATATTGCGTTATATATGCTTTATCTAATCCTTTTGTAGCTTTTTTTGGAGTTCCATCTGGATTGATGGTTAATTCAGATTTACCTCTGGTAGAATGGTCTGAATATTCTTTCATTGCCATTAAACGTGGTGCATTTGCCCCCAGACCTAAAACAACTGCTGCTAAGATAACTGCTGCTTTTTTAATAAAAGAAGACAATACTTTTTCTTTTAAGGCGTATATAAATTCTACAATTCCTAAAATTAAAAGACAAAAACCTAAATAATAGGTCATTTGAATGTGGTTTGCATAAATTTCTAAAGCCATTGCCACCCCTGTTACTATAAAACCGAGTACAAATCGTTTTTGAAAAACCCATAAAACTCCTGCTAAAACCAAGGGCATATAAGCAATTGCATGTGCTTTTGCATTGTGTCCTGCTCCAAAAATTATAATTAAATAGGTAGAAAACCCAAAGCCTAAAGCTCCTAAAATTGCCAATCGCCAATTTACTTTTAAGGCCATCATCAATACAAAAAAACTTAAAAAATATAAAAAAGTATAATCTGCTGGTCTTGGTAAAAAACGTAATAATTTATCTAAGCTTCTTACAAAATCATTTGGGTAATATGCGCTTACAGAGTATGCAGGCATTCCACTAAAAGAAGCTGCTGTCCAAAAAGGTTCTGCATTATATTCTGCTCTGTAATCATTAATATCTTTTACCATACCTCTAAACTGAGTAATGTCTGATTGATTTAATTTTTGTCCTTTTAATACAGGATGAAAGTAAATTACAGACGCTACAGTAAATATTACAATGGCTAGTAAGTAAGGATATATCTTAGTAAATTTCAAAGCTTTTATTTTTTTTGATTAATGTATGAGTAAGAAAATAGTTACTAGTCTATTTCTTCAAAATCTACGTAATCTCCAACAGATTTGTTAGTTTCTTTATGGCTACCAGGTTTTTTATCAATAATTGTTTCACCATTTTTTACAGTAGATGATTGCTGTCTATGCTCTCCTTTAAATTGTTGTGCGGCTTTTTTCTGAATGGTTTCTGCGGCTTTTTTCATTAAAAAAGGGGCAAATAACCTTGCTAAAAATTTAAAAGCATAATAAAAGATGAGAATAAAAAAGATTGTTTTAAGTAAACCCATTTAAAAATATAATTAAAAATATATCAAAAATAACAATTTGAACACAATTGAAGCGTTATGAATCTATAAAACTTTCTTAAACCTAAAAAAGTAGGGTTTGCCTTTATAAAATAGCTTTTTTTACCCTATGTTTGTGTAACCTGTTAAACTTAATACATTAACTCTTTACAATACGTATGAACTTAAAAAAACCACAACTTACTCTTGTATTCTGTTTTTTGAGTTACCTTGCTGTAAATGCGCAGTATACAGATCTTATCAACTCTAACAAACCTGGTTTTTCTGAAAGCCCATATAGTGTTGGCTCAGGAGTTTATCAGTTTGAAAGTACTCTATTTTTTAGAAATACTACTATAGAACCCACCTTTTCTAGACCACAATCTTTGGGTTTCGATTTGCTTTTTAGAACTAGTTTTTTATCAGAAAACTTAGAATTAAACACACAATTAACTTATCAAAGAGATAAAGTTGCTTTTAAAAACATCTATACCTCTCATTATTTTACATCGGGTTTAAGCAGAGCTACTATTGGTGCAAAATATTTAGTATATCAACAAGAATACGAAGATAAATCAAAAGAAGTTAGAAGCTGGAAAAGAAGAAATGCTTTTGATAAAAAAAGATTAATACCTTCTGTAGCTATCTATTTAGGGATGAATACAGATTTTGTAAATGACATACACAAAACAGGAAACATTACCCCAAAAGTAGGTGTTTTATTACAACATAATTTAACTAGAGATTTTAATGTGATTACCAATGTTTTCTATGACAATATTAGGAGTGATTTTGCCGAATTTTCTTACATAATTACAGCAACACAAAACTTTAGCAACCAATGGTCTGCTTTTTTTGAAAACCAAACCGTTTTTCAAGAATATCAAAATAACATAAATCTTGGTGCAGGTTTTGCATATTTATATAATAGAAATTTACAGATTAATACTTCTGCAAGAATGTTGTTTGAGGGAAAAACTCAGGGTTTTTACGCTAGTTTAGGTGTTTCTTACAGAATAGATAAACACTATGATAATTTTAAAGAACTAGGTGACGATGGTTTAGAAATAAAAGACAGCCCAATTGATAACTTCAACAAAAAACAAAATAGCTTTTTTAGTAAATTGTTTCGTGTATTTAAGAAGAAAAATTAAAATAGACGAACAAGACCTAAAAGAAATAGAAAAGAAATTAAAGAGCTAGAAGAAAAAATAAAAAAGGAAGAAAAGAAGAAGAAAAAAAACAGCAACAAATAGAAACTCTTTTTTGCAATGATTACAGTCAAAAAAATTACGACTAAAAAAGAAATGAAACAGTTTGTTACATTTCCTTTTTCACTCTACAAAAATAACAAATTTTGGGTACCTCCTATTATTAAAGACGAAGTTGATAACTTTGATCCTAATAAAAATCCTGTTTTTAAAAATGCAGATGCTCAGTTTTTTATCGCTTTAAAAGATGGTGAAATTGTGGGTAGAGTTGCAGCAATTATCAATTGGTTTGAAGTTGAAAAGCAACAAATAAAAAAAATGCGTTTTGGTTGGTTTGATGTAATTAATGATTTAGAAGTAACCAAAGCACTACTAAATAAAGTTAGCGAAATTGGTAAGCAACATAAACTTGAGTATTTAGAAGGTCCTGTTGGGTTTAATAATTTAGACAAAACTGGGGTTTTAATAGATGGTTTTAATCATTTAGGCACCATGATTACTTGGTACAACCACCCCTATTTTAAAGACCATTTAGAAGAATTAGGATTTGTAAAAGAAAAAGAATATTTAGAAAATAAATTTAAATTCGAAAAGGTAAATGCTACTTATTACAAGAGAATTAGCAATATTTTACAAAAAAGATTACAACTAAAAGCGTTAGATTTTACCAAAACAAAAGACATTTTACCTTATGTGGATGAAATGTTTAAAGTGTTTGACAAATCGTACTCTAAACTTTCTACATTTGTACCTATCTCTGACGCTCAGATTGAGTTTTTCAAGAAAAAATATATTAGTTTTATTAATCCAGAATATATAAAATTTGTAGTTGACAAAGAAGATAAATTAGTTGCTTTTGCCATTGTAATGCCTTCTTTTTCTGAAGCTTTACAGAAAGCGAAAGGAAAATTATTTCCCTTTGGATTGTTTCATTTATTAAATGCAAGAAAAAATTCAAAAGACGTTACTTTTTATTTAATTGGTGTAGATCCTGCTTATCAAAACAAAGGTGTTCATGCTATTATTTTTGACCAATACACAAAAACATTTGCAGAAAAAGGGATTGTAAATTGTATTAGAACCCCTGAATTAGAAGACAATGAAGCCATTAAAAAAATATGGGAAGATTTTGATCCTACAACTCATAAAAGAAGAAGAACCTATAGAAAAAGCATTCTTTAAATCAGTTGGGAGTTGGAAGATGAGAGTTAACAAATTTATTTTAGGTTAGCTTTTATTTAAATGCTGTTAGATCGAGTGATTTCGATTTTTTATCGAAATTGTATCGAGAACAACTTTGAAACTAAAACATCAAAATCATTTTAAATACCTAACTTTGATTATTCAACTTTAAATTTAGAACCACTAGTGCAACTATTCTATAATTCAGACATTTCTACAGAAACACAACAAATTACGTTTGATAAAATTGAAAGCAAACACATTGTACGAGTTTTACGCAAAAAAGAAGGCGATGTTTTAAAAATAACCAATGGAAAAGGTTTTTTGTTTGATGCCGAAATTAGTTTTGCAAACGATAAAAGATGTGCTGCCACGATTATAAAAAGCGAAGTAAAACCAAAGCCTTGGAATTATTTCTTACACATAGCTATTGCACCTACAAAAAATAATGATAGAACAGAGTGGTTTTTAGAAAAAGCCACAGAAATTGGTATTGATGAAATTACCCCCATTATTTGCAGCAACTCAGAAAGACGCATTGTAAAAACAGAACGTTTTGAAAAAATCATTCAGTCTGCCATGAAACAGTCTTTAAAATTCACCTTGCCAAAAATAAATGCTCCTGTAAAATTCAATGAGTTTATCAATCAAGGTTTTGACGGAAAAATTTGTATTGCACATTGTGAAGATCAAAATGATAAAAACCACTTAAAAAACGTCATCACCCCATCTGAAAAAACAACTATTTTAATTGGACCAGAAGGCGATTTCTCAACAAGTGAAATAAAAAAAGCGTTAGAAAAAAAATGCATTCCAATTTCTTTGGGCGAAAGTAGATTACGCACAGAAACTGCTGCTTTGGTAGCTGTTAATTTGGTTTCTTTTATGAATGAATAATTGATAGTAATAATTATAAGAAACTACTTAGAATAAAATTTTTTCACCTCTTTCAATTTCATTTACTATCTTACTTCAAAAAATCAATGTCTGTTAAAGAAATTTTCAACCTCTTTTTATTAGTAAGTGCCTTACACGGTTTTTTATTTTGTACAATCATCTTATTTTCTAAAAATAGGAAAGAAAAAAGCATGTTGTTTATCAATTTATTAGTGCTAATCATTTCTTTAAACAACATACAATCTTGGATTCTTGCCAAAAACTTTTTCATCGAATATTTCTTTTTAGATTATGTACATATTCCTTGGCATTTTTTAATTGCACCATTTTTTTACATGTTTTTAATACACTATTTAGAAATAGAAAAACGGAGTAAAAACTTATTAAAAATTATACTTCCTATTTTTGTAATCATCATATGTATTAGAATTGGTTTTGTATCTTTTTTTAGTGATAAAAACACAGCAGATATAGCTTATTTATTTGAAAAATATACGTCTATAGAAGAAATTTTCTCATTAATTGTTTCGTTAATTATTTTTGCATATTCTTTTCAGATTTTATCTAAAAAAGAGCAATTATTTACCAAAATACTGTCTTTTGATAATTTAAAATGGATATACACATTCTTTAAATTAGGCTTATTAACTTATATTTTTTGGATTATTGCTTTGGCAATTACTGTAGCTTTAGATTTTAAAGAATTTATTTATTCATATTATCCCTTGCGAGTTTTAACAACTGTTTTAATTTATTGGATTGGTTACCAAGCCATCATACAGCTAAGGCTTTTAAAAGAACGTAAACACTTGCGTAAAAAATTAAATTTTGCTCCTGTTGCTGAAGAACCTTTAAACAGTGGAGAAGAAAAAGACGGAGATAAAAAAATATTGTTCGATAAAATTGAAGCTTTGATTCAAGAAAAAAAAACTATTTATAGAGCCAAAATTAAACGTAGAGTTTTTAGCAAAAGAAGTAGATGTAAGTGCTTATAAATTATCGAACACCATTAAATTATTTTCTGGTAAAAACCTAAACGATTATTTAAATGAGCTCAGAATTGATTTGGCAAAAGAACTACTAATACACGAAGAATATAAAAACTACACCATTACATCTATTGGTTTAGAGTCTGGTTTCAATTCTAAATCTACCTTTTATGCCACGTTTAAAAAACATACAGGTTTTACACCTGCAGCATATCAAAAATCTTTTAAAAAATAAAAGCAACTTCATATTGGCATTTTAAAATTTAAAATGAGTCCGATATTTTACAAATGAGTCCAGAATTTTCTAAAACTAAGAAATTCTGGACTCTTGTTTTTTAACAAACTATAATTTTGGAAACAACTTTAAAACATTTGTTATGAAACATTTTATTTTATTATTTGCTTTTATTTTAGGTATAAATTCTTACTCCCAAGAACAAAAATCTTATACAAATTTTACAAGTAAAAATGAGCTAAAATTAAATGTAGCTTATTTAATTGCTGGTTATCCAGAAATACTTTTTGAACGAGTATTAACGTCAGAAACTTCTTTAGGGATATCATTAAGTTTTGCTATAGATAATAAATCTAATGAAGAAGAAAACAATGCTTATAACTTTAGTTTAATACCCTATTATAGAGTTTATTTTGGAGAAAAACCAAAGGCAGGATTTTTTGTTGAAGCTAATCTAACAATTTATTCTCAGAAAAAAACTGCGGGCGATATATTTAGTTCAGAAAAAAAAGGTGGTACTGGTTTTGGCATAGGTTTTAATGTGGGTAAAAAATACAGAACAAAAAATGGTTGGATTGGTGAATTTTCTTTTGGTGTAAGTAGAACATTAGTAAATTCTGATAAAGTAAATCTACTTTACCCAAGAGCTGGTATCATAATCGGAAAATTATTTTAAACACATAATAATATTTGAAAAAGGAAAATTGTCTTCCAGAAAAAGTGTCATTAAAGATTTTAATGGCGTTTTTTTATTCTCAGAATTAGAATCACTATCTTGCTTATCTTTTAACAAAATGTTAGTTCAAGTAATTTCGTTTTCATAGAAATTTTATCGAGAACTCTTTATTATATGAAATATATTTTTACATTTTTTCTTTGTATGCTATTGCTACAATCTAACGCACAAGATGTTGCCATTTTAAAATACAATGGTGGTGGAGATTGGTACAGCAACCCAACTGCTATACCTAATTTAGTGCAATTTGCCAATACAAATATTAAAACCAGTATTTCTAAAAACCCACAAACCGTAGCTGTTGGTAGTGAAGATATTTTTAATTTCCCTATGCTTTTTATGACAGGTCATGGAAATGTATTTTTTACAGATAATGAAGCAGAAAACCTAAGAAATTATTTAATTTCTGGTGGATTTTTACACATTTCAGACAATTATGGTTTGGATAAATTTATTAGAAACGAAATGAAAAAAGTATTTCCAAAACTAGTATTTAAAGAAATACCAAGCAATCATTCTATATACAATCAAACATTTAAATTCCCAAATGGTATCCCAAAAATACACGAACACGATAAAAAACCTGCACAAGGTTTTGGTATTTTTCACGAAGGTAGATTGGTTGTTTTTTACGATTATGAAACCGATTTAAGTGATGGTTGGGAAGATAAAATTATACACAACAATCCTAAAAATGTAAGAGAAAAAGCTTTAAAAATGGGTGCAAATATTATAGAGTTTGCTTTTAAGAATTAGGTTTTGTCTGGTGGATTTTGGTAACAATAAAAAATTAGAGCAATTTAATTAAAACTCACAAAAATCAACAACTTTGAAACTTTGAAACTTTGAAACTTTGAAACTAAAAATATGCAAAACCCAATAGATATAGATTCCATAAAAATAAATTTTGATACCAGTGGTTTATGGGTATTAAATATTGCTATTGCTATTATTATGTTTGGGGTAGCTCTGGGTATTTCTATTGATGATTTTAAACGTCTTTTTAAAAACCCTAAAATTCTTTTTGTTGGGGTTTTATCGCAATTTGTTTTATTACCTGCATTTACTTTTATAGCAATTTTAATTATAAAACCTCATCCAAGTTTTGCTTTGGGCATGATGATGATTGCTGCTTGCCCTGGAGGAAATGTGTCTAATTTTTTCAGCAAAATGTCTGGTGGTAATGCTGCTTTATCTGTAAGCTTAACAGCTTTTGCAACCTTAATTTGCATTTTTATGACTCCTTTTAATTTACAATTTTGGGGCAGTTTGTACGAGCCTACAAATGCTATTTTGCAGACTGTAGAATTAAATTGGGTAGATCTATTAAAACTGGTTTCTTTAATTTTAGGGATTCCCTTATTTTTTGGAATGCTGATTAATCATTACCACAGTATAATGGCAAACAAAATAGAAAAAGTGCTTAAACCACTTTCTATGTTAGTTTTTATTGCATTAATTTTTATTGCATTTTCTCAAAATTTAGATGTATTTGTTAATCATATACATCATGTAGTTTACTTAGTGGTACTTCACAATATTTTTGCTTTTATTTTAGGTTTTTATACTGCAAAAAGCTTTGGCTTAAATAAAAAAGATACCAAAACTATAGCTATGGAAACTGGCATACAAAATGGTGGTTTGGGTTTACTTTTAATATTTGGCTTTTTTGATGGTTTAGGTGGCATGGCTTTATTAGCTGCTTTTTGGGGAATTTGGGATGTGTTTTCTGGAATGGCATTGGCTACTTTTTGGGGAAGAAAAAAAGAGAAAAACACCATAGTAAAAGACAAAATTACATAAAATTAAAAATACATTGTGAAAGCTATTTGGTATTTCTTATGGAAATGTTTTTTAAAAACAAATTTATTTTTTTACTCCAAAAAAATAAAGGTAAATGGTCTAAAAAATATCCCTACAAAAGGAGCTATATTGTTTATGGCAAACCACCCAAATGGTTTGATAGACCCTTTATTTATAACTACAAACAACCCTAGAACCAATCACTTCTTAGTTAGAGCTGCCGTCTTTAAAAAACCATTGATTAAAAAGTTTTTAAGTACTTTAAATCTAATGCCAATATACAGAATTAGAGATGGTATAAAAGAATTAGAAAAAAATAAAGCTATTTTTAACGATTGTTTCGAGATTTTTAAACGAGAAGAAACCCTTTTAATTTTTCCAGAAGGCAGCCATAATAGTAGAAGAACAATTAGACCATTAAGCAAAGGTTTTACCAGAATTGTTTTTGGTGCTTTAGAAAAATACCCTGATTTAAAAATTACCATAATTCCTGTAGGGATTACTTACCAAAATACAACAAATTACCCAAGTAAAGTAGCTATAAATTATGGCGAACCCATACTTGCAAATTCATTTTTAGAAAAAGACGAATTAACAACTGCTATTATAAAAATTAAAAATTCAGTAAGTGCACAACTAAAAAAATTGACTGTACATATTGCTAATGATGAAGATTATGCATATAAATTAGAACTACTAAACAAGGGGCAAGTAGATTTTACAGAGGTTGATAAGATTAACAAACTATTAGAAAACAAAGAACTCCCAACAGCAAAAGAAGTTAACAAAAATAAGTTTCAACTTTTATATTTTATTTTAATATTAAATAATTTGATTCCTTTTTTAATTTGGAAACAAGTTTCTAAAAAAATAGATGAAGTTGAATTTATAGATACTTTTCGTTTTGCTGTAAGTGCAGTTTGTGTTCCTATTTTTTTAGGTTTACAAACTGGTTTGATTTCTTATTTTTATGGTGCAAAAATTGCTTTTTGTTATACAATTCTTTCTTTATCAATTATTTTAGCATATACTAAACTAGTGCCTACAAATACAAAAAGTAATTCTTAAAATTAGTTAATTAGCAAACCTGTTAATCCAGAATGAACGTTTTCATCAAGATCAATACAAACTCTTTATTGGAGCTCTTTTTTATGCTAAATTAAATTCAACAAAAAAATGACTGTAAAAAAGGAAGACTAGTCAACAATGGCATCTTGAATAACTTCTTGAATCTTTGTGCGCATGTTGCTTTTAAGCAAACCTATATTTTCCATATTTGGATATACTCTGTTAGATAAAAACACATATACCAAACCACTTTTGGGGTCTGCCCAAGTGTAAGTTCCTGTAAATCCAGAATGACCAAAACTTTCTTCGGAAACACAACCACAAGTAGCTTTTACATCTGGATTTAGCTGCGGTTTATCAAAACCTAAACCTCTTCTAACTTTTTTATCAGAATAATATCTACGGTTAAATTTATCTATAGTTTCTGATTTTAAATAGCGTTTGCCTCCATAAAAACCTTTTTGCAAATACATTTGCATAATTTTACCAACATCGTTTGCATTGGCAAATAAACCCGCATGACCGCCTACACCACCTAACATAGCTGCTCCCATATCATGTACATAACCTTGTAAAAGTTGTTTTCTGAAATAGGTATCTATCTCTGTAGGTACAATTTGGTTTTTAGTAAATTTTTTAAGTGGTAAATAGGTGGTTCTATCTGCTCCTAAAGATTTGTAAAACTCGTCATCTACTAACTTATCTAACGGTTTTTGGTATTTTGCTTCTAAGGCTTCTTTAAATAAGTAGTAACCTAAATCACTATATTTATAGCCTTCGCTATCTCTTTGATCTACCTTTTTTATGTGTTTATAAATGCTGTCTTTGTAGTGTTTGTTTAAAAACAGATTTTCTGCAACTTTTATATTATAGATATTCGATTTCTTTTTTCTATAAAATACAGATAAATTTTTATGAGAAATACTGTCTTGTGTCTCCAAATAAAAAGGAATCCAGGCTTTTAAACGCCCAAAGTGCGATAGAATTTCTTTTACAGTAACTGTGTCTTTATTTGAGTTAGAAAAACTTGGTAAAATATCTCTTAAACTTGCAGATAATGATATTTTTTTTTCTTCTTCTGCTTTCATTATTAAGGGCAAAGAAGCTAAAATTTTTGTTAGTGAAGCCAAGTCATAAACATCTGTATTTTTTACTTTTATTTTTTTATCATGTGTATGATAGCCATAGCTTTTTTCTAACACAACTTTTCCATTTCTTGCTACAAAAACCTGAAAACCTGGTGCCATTTTTTCATCCATAATGGTATCAGCAATTTTGTCTATGAGTACTAATTTTTTAGATGACATACCTACTGCTTCTGGTATTGTATATTCAAACCTACTTAAATTAGATGTTGTAATTCCAAAACCTTCTTTAAAATTATCTCCAATAGAAACTGGTAATTTTCCATTTGCTTCAAAAGCACCAAATAACATTTGAGCAGAAAGCTCTTGTGCCAATTTACTATTTTGGTAAGATACAACAACCCCCTCTATATTCTTAAAACTTTTTATTTGCAACAAACTATATGGGCTTGTAAAAACATCTAAAACCACCTTTTTTTTTCTTGCAATTTCTTGCAACCAAACCAGATCTTTATTAGAAAACTTATAACTTTTCCAAGGATGTAAATTAGATTTATGAAAACCAATAATTACGTAATTATAAGGTTTTAGCTTCTTTATAATTCCGTTTAAATTTTTATCAGAAACAACCTCTACTTTTGTGTAATTTTTAAGCATGTTTACAAAAGCATTGTTTTCTGCATCACCCAATTTTACATAAGCAATTTTCTTATTTTCTAAGGTTCTTACAGGAAGGCTTAAGTCGTTATTTTTTACAACGGTTAATGAGTTTTTCACCAATTCTCTATGCAACAACTCATCTTCTACCCTATTTAAATCTTCTTGTAAATGATCTAACACAATGGGCTTGTAATTGTGTAAACCTGCCCAATATTTTGCTTTTAAAATTTTTCTTACAGAAAAATCTAAATGTTCTTCTGTTAACGTATGCATTTTTAAAGCTGTTTTAATTAAAGAAACAGATGCTGGTACATCTTGCGGAATTAACAATAAGTCGTTACCTGCTTGTATGGCTGCCAAATCTATTTCTGCAGAAGTTGCATAGTTGGTAGCGCCTTTCATATTTAAACCATCTGTAATAATTAGACCTTGAAAACCAAGTTGCTGTTGCAATAAATTTGTTACAACACTTTTAGATAAAGAGGTGGGTAAATTAGCATCGCTTTCTAAACTAGGTATGTTTAAATGGGCTGTCATTACACTTGCCAAACCAACATCAAACGTTTTTTTGTAAGGGTATAATTCTATGGAATCTAAACGCGCCAAATCAAAATTTAAAACTGGTAATGTGTGATGCGAATCTGCAGCAGTATCTCCATGTCCAGGAAAATGTTTTCCGTTTGCTAAAACACCTTCACTTTGCATACCTTTTATAAAAGCAATAGCTTTTTGAGTGACGTTTTTTTTGCTTTCTCCAAAAGATCTGTTACCAATTATTGGGTTTTCTGGATTTACATTAATATCTATAACAGGCGCAAAATTTACGTGAATGCCTAATCTTTTTGCATGTTGCCCTAAATGCTTTCCAAATTGTTCAATTAAAGCATCATTTTTAATAGCACCTAAAGTCATGTTCCAAGGAAAACGATATGTGCTATCTAAACGCATATCTAAACCCCACTCACCATCAAAACCAATTAGCAAAGGTACTTTTGCTGTATCTTGATATTTATTATTTAATTGGGCTTGTTTTTGTGGTGTTCCTTGCATAAAAATCAAACTACCCACATGATATTTTGCAATCATTTCTGTAATAAACTCTTCGTGCTTTTTATCTAAATTAGAATAAGCTTGCACCATAAAAAGTTGGCCAATTTTTTCATCAATAGACATCGTACTCATAATACTATCTACCCAAACATTTTGCGCATCAAAATCTTTAGTTCTTAAAGGATCTAATCTTTGTGCGTTTAAGTTGTAAGCAAATACAATAAGTATAAAAAGAAGTATATTTTTTTTCATTTTAATTTTTACAAATGTTTTATTGGGCGTTTTAACAGGCTTTCCATTATATCTTTTTTTTTTGATTCCCAAAACGTCATTGCTAGTTTACAAAGCAATCTCATTTTAGAGAAAGAAATTACTTCATTCGTTCCTCATTCGTAACAACGCTTATTTAACAATTAAAAAAAAGGATGCCATTTCAATCCTTAACGCAACTTGTTTGGCAGTGTATGTTTTTTTTAAATCAATTGTTATACCAAAAAACGCTTGTGCCAACTATTTTTTGCGGGTATTTCCCAATTGTTTTCTAAGTCTTCTTTGGTATTTACCATATTATTAAAAACAATGGTTTCTGCAGTTACCTTTTCATCTTTAGCATATTTTTGAAAGTCTGCTAATTTTACCAAGTTAATATGATTATTATCTTTAAAAGTAACATTCATTTTATCCATTAAATCTATATTTAGCTCATTTTCTAATTGTTGCACAAAACGAACAGAACTATCTATAGAACAGCCAGAAACATTGTTAAAACTCTCATCTACAGCCAATATTAAAAATTGATTGTATTTAATAGTAAAAGAGCCTTTTAAGTCATCTCCATGACGTGTCCAACTATTTATAAACGCCTCTGCTTGCTCAGAAATTATTGCTATTTCTTTCACTGTAAATTCTCTGTCTGCTTGGTAAATCCAAACTCTAGAGTTATTTGGTAAATTTTTATAATCTGTAAACATGTTTTTTAATTATAGATGCCTAACTAAGTAAGAATAACAATTGCATTATTTTAAATTAAATTTTTGTTGCAATGCTTGTAATTTTTCTTCGTCTGTCATTGTATTTTTTGGAGCAGACATACGTTCTTTGATTTCTCTTAAAACCTTTTTAGTATATAAAGGAAAATCTGCATTCTGAATCCAATTATTATAACCAGGATTTTCTTTTAAAACCTCTTCTACGGTTCTGCCTTTGTATTTTCCAAAAGAAAAAATTTCTTGTTTGTCTTCATTCATCAAAATAAAACCTGCAAAATCTGCTCTTTCTCCATGGGTAGAGTATTCACTTAAGGCGTCCACTGAATTCTCTATATCATCGTACTTATCTAATTGGGCTAACAAAATCTCGTATGTAGCATTGGTATCTGCTTCTGCACCATGCGCTCCTTCTAATTCTTTACCACAATAAAATTGATAACCAGCACTTAAAGTTCTTTGTTCTTTTTTATGAAAAATAACCTGCACATCTATGGCTTTTCTGTTTTTCATGTCAAAATCTATACCTGAACGCATTAATTCTTCCGCCAACAAAGGAATATCAAATCTGTTTGAATTAAAACCGGCTAAATCGCAACCTTCAATCATTTTATTAATCGCTGGGGCCAATTCTTTAAATGTAGGTTCTGTAACTACTTTTTCGTTTGTAATACCATGAACATCTGTGGCGCCTTGTGGTATTTCAATTTCTGGATTTACCAACCACGTTTTACTTTCTTTATTTCCGTTTGGAAAAACTTTTAGAATTGCAATTTCTACAATTCTGTCTGTTGCTATGTTAACACCTGTTGTTTCTAAATCGAAAAATACAATAGGTTTTTCTAGTTTTAAATTCATATATTATTGTGAAACCTACTAAAACAGGTTTTTTTAATTTGATAATTATTTATGTTTAATTCTTTTTCTAGTTGCACTTTAGATTCCTTTATTCTATTTCTTCTTTAGAATGCTCTGAGTACGTTCGCCATTTTTCTAGACAGTTTTGGATGTCTTCTGGCACTTCTGAGTTGAATTGTAAAAACTCTCCTGTTGTTGGATGCGTAAATCCTAATGTTTTTGCGTGTAAAGCTTGTCTTGGCAATACTTTAAAGCAATTTTGAACAAACTGTTTGTATTTGGTAAATGTGGTTCCTTTTAAAATATCATTTCCTCCATAACGTTCATCATTAAAAAGTGTATGACCAATATGTTTAAAATGGGCTCTTATTTGATGTGTTCTACCAGTTTCTAATTTACATTGTACTAAAGTTACATAGGTTAAGCGTTCTAAAACCTTAAAATGTGTAACTGCGTGTTTCCCAAAATCACCATCAGGAAAAACTGCCATTTGTAACCTATTTTTTAAGCTTCTACCAATATTGCCTTCAATAGTTCCTTCATCTTCTTCTATATTACCCCAAACCAAAGCGTAATACAAACGCTCTGTAGTTCTATCAAAAAATTGTTTTGATAAATGTGCCATAGCAAATTCGGTTTTGGCTACTACTAATAAACCACTTGTATCTTTGTCTATTCTATGCACCAAACCTGGACGTTCATTAGAGTTTGTTGGTAAGTTCTCTATGTGATAAATTAAGCCATTTACCAAAGTTCCTGAATAATTTCCGTGTCCTGGATGCACTACCATTCCTGCTGGTTTGTTTACTACTATTACTGCATCATCTTCGTAAAAAATGTCTAAATGAATATTTTCTGCAACCAATAAATTTTCTGCTGGTGGATAGGCCAAAACAACTCTAACTATATCTTTAGGTTTTACTTTATAATTGGATTTTACAGCAACATCATTAACTAAAACATTACCCGCTTTTGCAGCTTGTTGCACTTTATTTCTGGTTGCATTTTCTACAAAGTTCATTAAAAATTTATCTACACGTAAAGGCTCTTGTCCTTCACCTGCAACAAATTTGTAATGCTCATATAAATCGTCGTTTTCTAAATCTTGATTTTTTTCTTCCTGCAAAATGCTATCTTTCTTAAAAAATTAATACTCCTTTCAACTTCTCACTCTCAACTAATTCCCTTTTCCATCACCTAAAACCAAATCTACCACAGAGTTTAGAGGTAATTTGTCGCCTTCATGTAAAATTTTATCATTGTATCTTAAACCACGAACTACATCTTTACCAATATCATTTACATAGGTATAGTTTGTATCTACTTTTAAACCCATTGCCCTTAGCTGAGAACTAGCCTGTCTTTTTGTACGACCATTTAAATCTGGTATGGTAATATCTTTATATTTAGACGGATTTAAAGTCAAATAAATTTTACGCTTTTCTTTTACAAAATCTCCCGCTTCTGGGGTTTGCTCTATCACAGTTTTTTTTGGGTAATCTGGGTTATAACTTGCGCTATCAATCACTCTACTATCTAAATTTAATTCTTTTAACTTTCTATTTACTTCTTCTAAAGAAAGTTTTTGTAAGTCTGGAACCTGTATTTTTTGATCGTGATTTGTAGTAACTCCCAACCAAAATTTTAGGCCAAAAACAAACAATAATAAAACAATAATAGCTATTGCTATTTGAACAAAAAAAGTTTTACTTTTTAAAAATTGAACCAAACTCATAATCATTTTTTTTATCACACAAATATATAAAAACTAAACGTTGCTGTTTCTATTTATATTTTGATAAATTTGTTTTATTATTTTTATATAAATGAAACAAAACATTGCCATTGTAATGGGTGGTTATTCATCCGAAAAACAGATTTCTCTAAAAAGTGGAAATGTGGTTTACAACCATCTAAATAAGTTGAAATACAATATTTTTCGTGTTTTAATTTTACAAGAAAAATGGGTTGCTTTAGACGATTCTGAAAATGAATACCCTATCGATAAAAACGATTTTTCTTTTATCATTAACCAGAAAAAAATAATTTTTAATTGTGTTTTTAATGCAATTCATGGTGCACCTGGAGAAAATGGGCTATTATTAGCGTATTTTAAGCTCATCAATTTAAAACATACTTCTGCCCCATTTTATCAAATGGCACTAACTTTTAATAAAAGAGATACGTTAAGTGCAGTAAAAGCATATGGTATAAAAACAGCAATGTCTATTTATTTAAATAAGGGAGATGAAATTCAACTTGATAAAATTATTAACAAAGTTGGCTTACCTTGTTTTATAAAACCAAATAATGCCGGCTCTAGTTACGGAATCTCGAAAGCACACAAAAAAGAGGACATTGTACCTGCAATAGAAGTTGCTTACAAAGAAGATAATGAGATTTTAATTGAATCTTTTTTAAACGGTACAGAAGTTTCTGTGGGAGTGATACAATATAAAGGAGAAACCAAAGTATTGCCTATTACAGAAATTGTTTCAGAAAATGATTTCTTTGATTACGAGGCTAAATACGAAGGAAAATCAAAAGAAATTACACCAGCTAGAATTACCAAAACACAACAAAAAAAGGTAGAAAAAATAGCCAAAAAAGTGTATAAAGTTTTAAATATGACTGGTTTTTCTAGATCGGAATATATTTTTGTAAATGATGAACCTTACTTTATAGAAATGAATACTGTACCAGGTTTAACAGAAGAAAGTATTTTACCACAACAAGCAAAAGTTGCAGGTATTTCTTTATCAGAATTATTTGAAAATTCGATTGAAGAAGCTTTAAAAAATTAGAAACAGGATCTTTTTTGAAATAAGAAACAGGAGATATCCTTGATGGAAATGAAACAAAATATTTTGAGTCATGATAAAAGAGACAGAAAAATTAATATCAATTAATGAATAAAACAGTTTTTGAAAAGAGAATTCAAAAATTGCAACAAAAAACATCTAATTTTACAGATAAATTAGATATCTAAACTTATCATGTTTCGTGATTCTAAAAAACATCAAAACACAAAAACATCAAAATATAAAAACAATGAAAAGAGCAATTTTTCCAGGATCTTTTGACCCCATCACTTTAGGCCATTTTGATATTATAGAAAGAGGTGTTACGCTTTTTGACGAATTAATTATTGCTATTGGTATAAATGCAGATAAAAAATACATGTTTTCTTTAGAGGAGCGCAAACGATTTATTGAAGCTTCTTTTGAAAATAATCCTAAAATTAAAGTAGTTACTTACAAAGGTTTAACCGTAGATTTTTGTCAGAAAAATGATGTTGATTTTATTTTAAGAGGTTTAAGAAATCCTGCTGATTTTGAATTTGAAAAAGCCATAGCACATACCAACCGAGATTTATCATCTATAGAAACTGTATTTTTATTAACGGCTGCAAAAACATCTTATATTTCTTCATCTATTGTTAGAGATGTCATTAGAAATCATGGAGATTATACCAAATTAGTACCAAAAACCGTTCGTATAAAATAAAAAAATCATGAAAAATATTGTTCTTATTGTTTTTTTAGCTTTTATCATTTCCTGTAATGATTCCACAAACAATAAAGTAGATTTTACTACCACTTTTGAAAAATCTGCTGGTACAAAAACACCAGAATACAAAGATGTAATTTCTTATTACGAACAATTGGCAGAAGCATATTCTCAGATTTCTTTATTTTCTTTCGGGCAAACAGATGCAGGTAAACCTTTGCATTTGGTAGTTTACAACAAAGAAGGTATTTACAATGTTGAAGAGATTACAAATTCTAAAAAAAATAAAATTCTAATTAATAACGGAATTCACCCAGGAGAATCAGATGGTATAGATGCATCTATGATGCTTTTAAGAGATATTGTACAGAATGATTCTTTGAAAAAGAAATACAAAAATTGTTTAATTGCTGTAATTCCTGTGTACAATGTTGGGGGCTCTTTAAACCGAAATTCGCACACAAGAGCTAACCAAAATGGCCCAAAAGAATATGGCTTTAGAGGCAATGCTAGAAATTTTGATTTAAATAGAGATTTTATAAAACAAGACACAAAAAACGCAACTACTTTTGCTGAAATTTTTCATACTGTAAATCCAGATGTTTTTATAGACAATCATGTAAGTAATGGTGCAGATTACCAATATGCAATTACCCATTTATTTACCCAACACAACAAATTAGGTGGTAATTTAGGTTCATTTTTAGAAAACGAAATGAAGCCACAATTAGAAAATTCTCTACAAAAAAAGAATATTATTATTACACCTTATGTAAATGTTTGGGGCAATACACCAGAAACTGGTTTTTCTCAATTTTTCGATTCTCCAAGATACTCTACAGGTTATACAACTCTGTTTCATACACTGGGTTTAATGATAGAAACACACATGCTAAAACCTTACAAAACTCGTGTTAAACAAACCTATGAATTCATGTTTTCTGCTTTTGATGTTACAGAAAAAAACTCTAACAAAATTAAAGAACTACGCTCTAAGGCTTTAGGTGAAATTTTAAGTAAAAAAACCTATCCTATTACTTACAAAATTGATAGCATAAACCCAACAACTTTAAATTTTAAAGGGTATGAAGCATCTTATATTGATAGCAAAGTAACTTCTGGAAAACGTTTATTTTACGATGTAAATCAACCTTTTGAAAAGGAAACTAAATACTACAATAATTTTTTAGTTGATCAAGAAGTAACCATTCCAAAAGCATATATTTTACCTCAAGGTTGGCACAAAGTTATCGATCGATTAGAAGCTAATAAAATAGAATTTACACATTTAAAAAAAGACACCATTATTACTGTAGAAGTTAGCCATATTAATGATTACAAAACAAGAAATGTAGCTTATGAAGGGCATTATTTGCACTACAATACAACTACAAAAAAATCTACAAAAACAATTCAGTTTAGAAAGGGCGATGTTTATATACCAACCAATCAAAATGGTGTGCGCTACTTGCTAGAAACTTTAGAAGCAGAAGCAACTGATTCTTTTTTCAACTGGAATTTTTTCGATACAGTTTTACAAAAAAAAGAAGGCTATTCTGCCTATGTTTTTGAAGATATTGCAGAAAATATTTTAGCTAAAAACCCAAAAATTAAAGCTGCTTTTGAAGAAAAACTAATAAAAGACAAAGTTTTTGCCAACAACCCAAGAATGCAGTTAGATTTTGTGTACAAAAATTCACCATATTACGAACCTGCACATTTAATGCTACCTGTTTTTAAAATTTATTAAAATGTACAAATTTTCTATTCTTCTTATAACGATTCTTTTTGTTGGATGTAAAACAAAGTCATCACCCAAAAAAAATACACAAACTAATAATTTTATGACTTTCTATGTAGGTACTTACACAAAAAAAGATAGCAAAGGTATTTACAAATATCAAATTTCTAATGATGGAAAGTTATCTAAAATTGGCTTGATAGCTCAAGTTACCAACCCTACTTTTTTAACAAAATCTAAAGACAAAAAAACATTGTTTACTGTTGGAGAAACAGATGATAAAGAGAAAGGTATTATAAGAGCTTATAAAATAGAAAAAGATAGCTTACAACTAATAAACAAATCAGAAACAGGTGGTGCTGGCCCATGTTTTGTAGCTATTAATGATGATAATTATATTGTAACTGCCAATTATACTGGTGGAAATGTAGGACTTTTAAAAGCAGAAAAATCAGGAAAACTTTCTCCTTTATTATATGTACAACAACATACTGGAAAAGGTACAACAAGCAGACAAGAAAAACCGCATGCACATTCTGCTTGGTTTCATCCCACAAAAAATGAAATAATTTCTGTTGATTTAGGAAGCAACGAACTTTGGTTTTCTCAAATTGATTCAAATAAAAATGAGCTCATATTTACAAAGCAACAAAAACTAAAAATGGCAGAGGGTGCTGGTCCAAGACATTTAACATTTCACCCTAACAATCAATGGATCTATGTTTTAAACGAGTTAAACAACACGATTTCTTTGGTTAAAGAAAAAAACAATCATTATTATATAGACTTTTCCATTACTATGTTACCAGCAGATTTTATAGCATTTAGCAAAGCTGCAGATATTCATATTTCTAACGATGGTAAGTTTTTATATGCTTCCAATCGGGGGCATGAATCTATTGTTATTTATGAAGTAAATCCAGAAAATGGAAAACTAAAAACAGTAGGACATCATTCTGTTTTCGGAAAACATCCTCGTAATTTTGCACTTAGTCCAGACAATCAATTTTTACTGGTTGCCAACCAAGACACAGACAATATTGTGTCTTTTAAAAGAAATGTAAAAACAGGCAAATTAACATTAGTGGATGAAATTACTGCACCGACTCCTGTTTGTATTTTGTTTTAAAAAATTAAACCTTTATCGACTTGAAAGCCTAAGTTTTAATTTACTCTTTAAAAACATTAGACCTAATTAAAAGGTTAGAGTACAAAACTTTCAATAGATTTCGATTGCGCTCAACCTGGTAATTTCTGTTCAAGCTTTAAAAAAAGTAAAAACACTTCATCAAAATTATTTTATTTGTAACTTGTGGTTTTAAAATTCTAAAGGTGAAAACAGACTTAATTATCAACAAAAAAACGTACACTATAGAAGTACAAAAAGACACCCCTTTACTTTGGGTAATTAGAGATATTGTAGGCTTAACTGGTACCAAATTTGGTTGTGGTGTTTCACAATGTGGTGCTTGTTCTATATTATTAAATGGTAAACTTGTTAAATCTTGTAGCACTTTAGTATCAGAAGCTACTGGAAAAAAAATACTTACCATTGAAGGGACTTCTGAAAATTTAGAATTTTTAAGACAAGCATGGAATGCTGGAAATGTACCACAATGTGGTTATTGTCAATCCGGTCAGTTAATTGCAGCTACCTCTTTATTAGATAAGATAGAAAAACCAACTGACGAGGATATTGATGCAGTAATGAGTGCTAATATCTGTAGATGTGGCACTTACTCTAGAATAAGAAAAGCAATTCATAAAGCTGTGGCACTTAAAAATAAAACCTTATGAGTAAAATTCAGCAAATAAACAGACGCGATTTTGTAAAATTATTTGGTTTGGCTTCTGGCGGAATTATTTTAGGCTGCAACACAACTACTGTAGAAAAAAAGTTTAAACCCACCATCAGCAAAGATTATTTTGAACCGAATTTATTTATTCAAATAGAAAAAAACGGCAATATAACTTTAATTGCTTCACGATCAGAAATGGGCCAAGGCATCAGAACTTCTTTAGCCTCTGCAATTGCAGATGAACTAGAAGCAGATTGGGATTATATTTCTGTAAAACAAGCTATTGGACACGAAAAATATGGCAATCAAAATACAGATGGCTCTAGAAGTGTGCGTACCAAATTAGAACCCATGCGTAAAATGGGTGCTACTGCAAAATTGATGCTCATTACAGCTGCTGCTCAAAAATGGAATGTTGCAGAAAATGTGTGTAAAGCAGAAAATCATCATATTATTAATACCCAAAACAATGAGAAAATTTTCTATGGAGATTTGGTAGAAAATGCCTCTCAATTAGAAATTCCTGATGAGAAAACCGTTCAACTTAAAAAAGTAGCCGATTTTAAATATATTGGTAAAACCTTGAAAAGTGTCGATTTAAAAGACTTTACACATGGTACAGCAACTTACGGAATTGATGTTCGAGTTCCGAATATGAAATTTGCTGCTGTGGCTAGATGCCCGGTTACTTTTGGAACTGTAAAAAGCTTCCAAAAAAATAATGCTGAAAAAGTAGTGGGTGTAGAAAATATTATTCAAATAGATCGATTAAAACCGCCTACTGGAAAATTCTTTGGTATGTTGGGTGGTGTTGCTGTAATTGCAAATAATACTTGGGCTGCTTTTCAAGGTAAATTGGCTTTAGATATAAAATGGAATAAAGGTGAAAATGAAACTTTTAATTCAGAAGAGTTTAAAAAAACACTCACAGATCGTGTTCATCAAGCAGGTAAATTGGTTCCTGGAAGTCGTGGAAATGTAAATTCGGCTTTTAAAAACGCTCAACAAACTGTAGAAGCTACTTATCATGTTCCTTTTTTGGCACATGCACCTATGGAAGTACCCAATGCAACTGCCTGGTATCAAAAAGATGAAATTGAAGTTTGGGCGCCTGTGCAAGATCCACAAACTGCAAGAAGCGAATTGGCTCATTTTTTTCAAATTCCAGTTGAAAATATTACCGTAAATGTTACTTTTTTAGGTGGTGCCTTTGGTAGAAAATCTAAATCGGATTTTGTGGTAGAAGCTGTAGCAATATCTAAAGAAATAAAAGCGCCTGTACAAGTAGTTTGGACACGTGAGGATGATATACAACATAGTTTTTATCACGCCACAAGTGCACAATATTTAAAAGGTGGTTTAGATAAAAATAGCAAAGTAACTGGTTGGCTACAAAGAGTGGGTTTCCCGTCCATTGTTTCTTCTTTTAAACCTTTGTCAGATTACGCATCTGGTTTTGAACTTAGCCAAGGTTTTACCAATAACCCGTATGAATTACAAAATTTTAGATTAGAAAACGTAAAAGCAGAAGCGAATTTAAGAATTGGCTGGTTGCGTTCTGTGGTACATATTCACAGTGGTTTTGGTATTAATTCTTTTGTAGACGAATTGGCATTTGCTGCAAAAAAAGATGCTGTTCAATTTCATTTAGAGTTGATTGGCAAAGACAGAATCATCAAAGGAAAATCGAATTATCCTTACAACTCAAAACGACTAAAAGCTGTTTTAAACCAAACTGCAAAAATGGCTAATTGGGGTAAAAAACTGCCTCAAAACCATGGTTTAGGTGTTGCCATACATTACAGTTTTTATAGTTATGTGGCTACTATTGTAGAAGTTTCTGTAAAAAACAAGAACGTTAAAGTAGAAAATGTTTGGACTACCATAGATTGTGGTTTGGCATTGAATAAAGACAATATCAAAAACCAATTAGAAGGTGCTACCCTATTTGGAATGTCGCTTGCGATGTATGGAAAAATTTCTACAGAAAATGGTGCTGTGGAGCAACACAACTTTTTCGATTATCAAATGACACGCATAAAAGATGCCCCAAACATAGAAATACATATTATGGATAAAATGGAAGAACCACCCACTGGAGTTGGTGAACCTGGTGTACCTGTAATTGCACCAGCCATTTGCAATGCCATTTTTAACGCAACTGGAAAACGCGTTAGAAGTTTACCTTTGGTGGACCAAGGCTTTGCATAAAAAAAACTCAATTTATAATAGTAAAAGATTTTGCTAGTTACAGCGGTATTGAGGAAGAAACTATTAACAAATACTTAATAGATTAATCATAATATTTGACGCTATTTATCTGTTTTTAATGAAGTTAAAATAGTAAATTTGTTTTAGACCTTCAAACAAAACATACTATTTCAATTTAAACATTAGGTCCACAATTCGGTTGACACTGTTTTAGAACTTTTCCTAAAGTATTGATTTTACTGCATACTGGTGGTCTAGTTATCATCCTGCAACCCGACTAAAAAGCCTTATCATTTTAATATTAAGAATTTTTTATTTTCTTTAAAGTTTAACAATACTAATCAGATAACATCTCTTTGGTTGCAACAGTTCTAAAACCAATATGATCTGAACTAGAACTTGGTTCCATACCCATTCTTGCAGAAATTCTAAAACTTGCACAATAAGATTCGTGGCACAAAAAAGAACCACCTTTCATAACATGCTCTAATTGATATGGATTTGATGGAGAATACGATGTTTCTGCACCAGTTGGGTTATTTAAAACTTTATTAGGATTTAAACTTTTGTAATAATTTACATTAAACAAATCTGATGTTATTTCCCAAACGTTACCTGCCATATCATAAATACCAATAGTATTTGCCGGATAAGATTTTATGGGAGAAATATATTCAAAACCATCTTCAGAAATATTTTTTGTTGGAAATTGCCCTTGCCAAGTATTGGCATTGGCATTTAAATCTGCTGGATTATTACCCCATACAAAAGTTAAATTTCTACGATTGCCCTGTGCTGCAGATTCCCACTCTGCTTCAGTTGGTAATCTTCTATTCGACCATTTACAATATGCCAAAGCATCCGCATAAGCCACATGCACAACTGGGTAATTATCTTTACCCTCAATAGAACTTCCTGGACCTTCTGGCTGTTTCCAATTGGCACCAATTTTCCATGCCCACCATTGTTGATAGTTATTCATTGAAACTATCTTACCCGCATTTTTATTAAAAATTAAGCTTCCTGGTTGTAAAATAGAGTCTGCTGGTTTTGGAGTTCCTGCTGGTAAATCTTTTTTAATTTCATCCCAATTTATTGGCTTTTCTGCTACAGTAATATAATTTGTTGCTTTTACAAACGCTGCAAATTGCTTGTTGGTAACCTCATGTTCATCAATATAAAAACCATCTACATATACTTCATGTACTGGTTTTTCGCGCATCATCGCGTATTTATCACCTTCTTTAGCACCCATTAAAAATGATTTAGCTTTTACCCAAACCATCCCTTTTGGTGCTTTTGTATCTGCCTCAACATTCTTTGTATTATTACTTTTTATTGTTTGTTTTTTCTTTTGCGTATTGCATGCTATAAAAAGAGAGATGCTAAAAATTAAAAAAGTGGTATAAATATTTTTCTGAAGTATCATGCTTTTAAATGTAAAATTGTTTTATTTTAAATTCGTATTTACTGTTTTTACCCAAACCATAACAAAGATACAGATTGAATTTAAAAACTTACTTTTTTTCTTTTTTTATTTACTTTTTAAACCTTATTATTCATGAGTGAAATTCTGTTGAGTTTTCTAAGCTTGAGGGTAAAAATGTGTCTACACAAAGCATTATGTATGCAATAAAAAGAAGATATTACTCGTAAAGAAGCCATCAAAAAAATTGGTAATTACGGTAAATATGCAGCATTAACAGCTTTGGGTACCTATATGATTTTAAACCCACAGAAAGCACAAGCATCTTCTCCAGAAGCACCAGGAACAGGCTTCTAATAAAATTTGCCCCTAATTTCTTAAAAACCGATAACATATTATATGTTATCGGTTTTTTTATGTTTTTATTTAACAAAAGATTATTGTTTAATAAAATACTAATATTATTAAACATTTGTATCTTTACATAAATTTTAAATTATTATGGCGCGTAAGAAAAGCATCACCAAAGAAAACTTAATTTCCTGGTACATGGAGTTTGTACTAGAAAACAATCACGAACCAAAATCTGTATTTAGTTTTGCTAAAGAAAACAATTTTGAAGAAGCAGATTTTTACAAACACTATGGTTCTTTTGAATCTATAGAACAATCTATTTTTAGCGAATTTTTTAACAATACCATAAAAGTGTTAGCTAAAAGCGAAGAGTACCCAAGTTACGATGCTAGAAATAAATTATTAAGCTTCTATTTTACATTTTTCGAAATGCTTACTGCCAACAGAAGTTATGTAGTGTATGCTTTAAAAAATACCGACTTAAAAAGTTTAAAATCTTTAAAGCATTTAAGATCAGATTATAACACTTTTGTAAGCAATATTGGCATCGAAAAAATAGATCTTAAACAAGAAAAGTTAGAAGAAATTCAAGATAAAGCCACCCAAGAATCTTCTTGGATGCATTTACTAATTACCTTAAAGTTTTGGTTAGACGATACTTCTCCTTCTTTTGAGAAAACGGATATTTTTATAGAAAAATCTATCAATGCTCGTTTTGATTTAATGGATATTAAACCATTAAAAAGTATTATCGATTTTGGAAAATTCATTTTAAAAGAGAAAGTAAATTTTAATTAATTATAAAATTTACTAAAACAATTTAATTAAAAGATACTGAAATAAATTCAGCATAAATGAAAACAATAGATTCCATACCCACTTCTAAAATTCAAAGAGCATCTAAATTAGTAACAACTGGAGCTAAAATAGGTGTAAATTATTTGAAATATTATGGTGATAAGATTACCAAAACAGAAGAAGAAGCAAAAAATAGATTAAACCAAAACAATGCTGGAGATATTTATGACAGTTTAAAACAACTGAAAGGAAGTGCTCTAAAAGTGGCACAAATGCTAAGTATGGAAAAGAATATTTTACCACAAGCGTATGTAGAAAAATTTTCTTTGTCTCAATTTTCTGTACCACCATTATCACCTGCTTTGGTTACCAAAACCTTTAAAAAATACTTTGGTAAAAACCCAAACGAAATTTTTGATAAATTCAATTCTGTTTCTGTAAATGCAGCCAGCATTGGGCAAGTGCATAAAGCTGAAAAAGATGGCAAAAGATTGGCTGTAAAAATTCAATATCCAGGAGTTTCAGATAGTATTGCATCAGATTTATCTTTGGTAAAACCTATTGCTATTAAAATGTTTAATATTAGAGGAAAAGATTCTGATAAATATTTTAAAGAAGTAGAAAATAAGCTCTCAGAAGAAACAAATTACATACTAGAAGTAGAACAAAGTCAGGCAATTGTAGAAGCTTGCAAACACATTCCTAATTTAAAATTTCCAAACTATTATCCAGAAATATCTTCAGACAGAATTATTACTATGGATTGGATGGATGGTATTCATTTATCTGAATTTACTTCAGAAAACCAAGAAATCAGAAATAAATTAGGGCAAGCATTATGGGATTTTTACATGTTTCAAATTCATAAACTAAAAAAAGTACATGCAGATCCACATCCTGGAAACTTTTTAATATCACCCAAAAACGAGCTAATAGTAATCGATTTTGGATGTATGAAAACCATACCAGACGAATTTTATGTACCTTATTTTGAATTGGCTAATGAAAAAAGTTTACAAGACCCTGTATTTTTTGAGAAGAAATTATTTGAATTAGAAATATTAAGAAAAGACGATTCTCCAGAAGAATTGGCTTTTTTTAAAAATATCTTTCACGAACTGTTAAGTCTTTTTACACAACCTTTTAATAAAGAGGTTTTCGATTTTTCTGATGAAGATTTCTTTGGAAGAATTTCTGAATTAGGAACCAAATATGCAAAAAGTACAGAACTTAAAAACATGAATGGAAATAGAGGTTCTAAACATTTTATTTACATCAACAGAACGTTTTTTGGTTTGTATAATTTAATGCACGATTTAAAAGCAAAAGATGTGAAAATCAACAATTTTAAATCTTTATAATGGCGCATTTCAATAGAAAAGACATCGATAATTTAGATAAAATCTATAGAATAAACTTAATAAATAGTTGTTCTGGTTTTAAATCTGCCAACTTATTAGGTTCTATTTCCGAAGAAGGTATTACCAATGTGGCTGTATTTAGTTCTGTTGTGCATTTAGGTTCAAATCCACCTACATTGGGTTTTATTTTAAGACCTACAACAGTACCAAGAAACACGCATAAAAACATAAAAGAAACTGGGCATTTTACCATCAATCATATCTATGAAGATATTATAGATGATGCACATCATACTTCTGCTAAATATCCAGAAAATGTTTCTGAGTTTAATATGACCAACTTAGAAGAAGAATATAGAGGAGATTTTAAAGCGCCTTTTGTAAAAAATGCCCCTGTACAAATGAGCATGAAATTTATAGAAGAAATTTATGTACCCTCTAATGATGTGATGTTGGTAGTTTCTCAAATAGAAGAATTGTACGTTCAAGATAACTTATTGCATGATGATGGTTTGATAAACCTAGCAACAGGTAAAGTAGCTACTATTAATGGTTTAGACACCTACGCAATCCCTAAATTTAAAAAGCAGTTAACTTATCAAAGACCTAAAAAGAGTAAATAAAGTGTATGAAGATACTTGTAACGGGCGCAACTGGCTATATTGGCAAAAGGTTAATTCCATTATTGTTAAATGATGGTCATACCATTATTTGTCCTGTTAGAGATAAAAAACGTGCACAAAACTACTATAAGAATCAAGAAAACATAGAGCTTATAGAGGCCGATTTTTTACATAATCATTCTTTAGAAGCCATTCCTAAAAATATAGAAGTAGCTTATTATTTAATACATTCTATGTCTAATTCTGCAAAAGAATTTCATGTTTTAGAAGAAAAATGTGCTTTCAATTTTAAACGTTTTGCAGAAAGTTCTAGTTTAAAACAAGTCATTTATTTAAGCGGAATTACAAACGACACAAAATTATCTAAACATTTACTTTCTAGAAAAAATGTAGAAAACACATTGGCTTCAGAAAAATACGCTTTAACCACTTTTAAAGCAGGTATCATAGTGGGTTCTGGTAGTTCCTCTTTCGAAATTATTAGAGATTTGGTAGAAAAACTACCTGCAATGATCGCTCCAAAATGGCTAAACACCAAAACACAACCTTTAGCCATTAGAGATGTACTTTCTTTTTTACACAAGGCTTTGGCTAAAGAGGAATTGTACAATACTTCTCATGATATTTTTGGTCCAGAAATTTTAACCTATAAAGAAATGCTTTTGCAATTTGCAGCAGTAAGAAAACTTAAAAGATCAATTTTAACAGTACCGGTAATGACACCAAAACTATCTTCCTACTGGTTATATTTTGTTACCTCTACTTCTTATAAGCTGGCATCTTCTTTAGTAAATTCTATGGGTGTAGAAGTGATTGGTGAAAAAAGTGACATTAACAAAATATTGGATGTTAACCCAATGAGTTATAAAGAAGCTGTACAATTAGCTTTTAAAAAAATAGAACAAAACAGTATTATTTCTAGCTGGAAAGACTCATATATAAGCAGCGGAAAGCTAAAGAATTTTGTCCATAAATTTATAAATGTACCAGAGTTTGGTTGTTTTAAAGATTTTAAAAAAAGAAAGGTTAAAGACAAACAAAAATCTCTCGGTAAAATTTGGGCAATTGGTGGCGAAACTGGTTGGTATTATGGTACTTTTTTATGGAAAATACGTGGTTTTTTAGATCAATTTTTTGGTGGCACAGGTTTAAGACGCGGTAGAAGACACCCAACAGAATTAAATGCAGGTGATGCTTTAGATTTTTGGCGCGTTATTTATGCAGATAAAGAGAAAGGTAAATTATTATTATATGCAGAAATGGTTTTACCTGGTGAAGCTTGGTTAGAATTTAAAATAGAAGACAATTTTATTTATCAAACAGCCACCTTTAGACCTCATGGACTTGGAGGCAGGTTATATTGGTATGCTGTAATGCCTTTTCACTGGTTTGTGTTTAATGGTATGATTAATAACATTAATAAATAATTGTGAAAAAGCAACATCTCCCAGAAAAAATTTGTGTGGTTTGCAACAGACCATTTACTTGGAGAAAAAAATGGGAAAAGAATTGGGAAGAAGTAAAATATTGTAGTAAAAAATGCAGAGGCAACAAAAAAATACAGGCTTAATATGGTTTCGTAATAACTTACGTGTAAACGATAATATTTCTTTAAAAAAATCTATAGAAAACAACTCAAACACTATTGCTGTTTATTTTTTTGATCCAAAATTATTTAAAGTTGATAAATTTGGTTTTCAAAAAACAGCAAAATTTAGAGCCAAGTTTTTAATAGAAACCATTATAGATTTAAAAAATAATCTAAAAGATTTAAATATTACACTTCTTACCTACTTTGACAGTCCTGAAAATAAATTAGAAGAACTTTGTAAAGAACATAGTGTAAGTGCTATTTATACTCAAAAAGAATGGACTCAAGAAGAAGTAACAACCAATGAGAAAATAAAAAAAACAATACCTTCAGATATTGCTATTATAGAAGATTACGATCAATTTTTATATCACCCAAATACAGTTTCTAAAGATTTTTCTAACACCCCAAATGTTTTTACTGCCTTTAGAAAAAAGCTAGAAAAAACAGTTGCTGTTTTAGAAGAAGTGCGTATTTCTGCACTTTCTAGTGATAATTTACTGGCTATAGAAACAGAAATTCCCACTTTAAAAACTTTGGGTTTTATAGATTTTAACATCCCAACAAAAACGGCATTTCCTTTTTTGGGTGGAGAAAACGAAGCTTTAAAAAGATTAGACAATTATTTTTTTGAAACTAAAAAAGTAGCTTTTTATAAAAAAACTAGAAACGGTTTAGTAGGCACAGATTACAGTACAAAGTTTTCTGCTTGGTTGGCCAATGGAAGTATTTCTGCAAAAACTATCTATTGGAAAATTAAAAAATTTGAGGCAGAGTTTGGTGCAAACCAGTCTACTTATTGGGTAATTTTCGAATTGATTTGGAGAGACTATTTTAAATATATTTCTTTAAAATACAACAATAAAATTTTTAAAATTGGTGGAATTTTAGACAAAAACTACCAGTGGTATACTTATCAAAAAGACATTAATAAGTGGATAAATGGCGAAACAAAAGACGATTTTGTAAATGCCAACATGATCGAATTAAAACAAACTGGCTGGATGAGCAATAGAGGAAGACAAAATGTAGCTTCTTATTTTGCCAAAGAACTGTTATTAGATTGGAGAATTGGCGCTGCTTATTTTGAGTCGGTTTTAATTGATTATGATGTACATAGCAATTACGGAAATTGGATGTATGTAGCAGGTGTTGGTAACGATCCTAGAGACCGAAAATTCAATACAAAATTACAAGCAGAACGTTATGATAGTAAATATAAATTTAGAAAACTGTGGTTAGAAAAAACTTTGTTTTAAGATGAAAAAGTTACGCTTACTTCTTGGAGATCAGTTAAACAGCAAGCATTCTTGGTTTCAAAATACCGATGACCAAACCATGTATTGCATGTTCGAAATGCGTCAAGAAACAGACTACACCAAACATCATATACAAAAAGTAGCTGGTTTTTTTGCTGCAATGAGAAATTTTGCTCAGGAATTAGAAAAGGCAGAACACCACATTGTTTATTTTAATATCAATCATAAAAATAATAAGCAGAGTTTAGTCGAAAATTTAAACTTTCTAATCAAAGAAAATAACATTGAAAAGTTTGAGTATTTAGCCCCAGATGAATATAGATTAGACCAACAATTAAAAGAGTTTTGTAAAAAAACACAAATTGAATCAGAAGTTTATACAACCGAACATTTTTATACAGAAAGAAAAGAATTAGCTAACTTTTTTAAGGGCAAAAAGCAATTTCTAATGGAGAATTTCTATAGAAATATGCGCAAAAAGCATCAAATTTTAATGGTTGATAATCAACCAGAAGGTGGAAAATGGAATTACGATGCTAGCAATAGAAAAAAATGGAAAGGAGATACATTAATTCCACCAGAAATAAGTTTCGATAATGATGTGTCAGAAATTGTATCAGAAATAAAACAAACAGATATACAGACCATTGGTAACATCCATCCAAAATACTTTGAATACCCAATTTCAAGAAAACAATCTTTAAAACAATTAGCGTATTTCTGTGAGCACTTATTAATACATTTTGGTGATTATCAAGATGCCATGCACACAGATAAAATATATCTTTTTCATAGCAGAATATCTTTTGCCATGAACACAAAAATGATTTCACCAAAAGAAATCATCAACAAAGTATTAGAAACCTACAGACAAAGAACAGACGAAATAGATATTTCTCAAGTAGAGGGTTTTATTAGGCAAATTTTAGGTTGGCGAGAGTATATGAGAGGCATGTATTGGATGCTGATGCCTGATTACAAAAAAGAGAATTTTTTAGAAAACAAAAATAAATTACCCAAATTCTTTTGGACAGGTAACACCCAAATGAATTGTTTAAAAAATGCCATTAACAACTCTCTAGATAATGGATATGCACACCACATACAACGTTTAATGGTTACTGGTAATTTTGCATTGTTAACACAAATAAATCCAGATGAAATTGATGCTTGGTATTTGGGTATTTATGTAGATGCTATAGAATGGGTGCAATTACCAAATACAAGAGGTATGAGTCAGTTTGCTGATGGTGGAAAAATTGCTACAAAGCCCTATGTTTCTAGTGGAAGCTATATTGGTAAAATGAGCAATTATTGTGATAGTTGTTCTTATAAAAAAACGAAAAAGTTTGAAGATGATGCATGCCCATTTAACACCTTGTATTGGAATTTTTTAGACGAAAAACAAGGACAATTATCTTCTAACTTTCGCATGAAAATGATGTATAGTTTATTAAACAAAATGCCTACAGAAGAACGTGTAAAAATTAAAGAAAAAGCAAACCATATTATAGCAAATTTAGATGCATACTAACAAAGAAGAAATATATGTTGTTTGGTTTAAACGCGATTTGCGTTTAGAAGATAATGAGGCTATAGAAAATGCATTAGCAGCCAACAAACGTATATTGTTTTTATATGTATTCGAAAACTCGTTAATAGAAGACCCACATTATGATGCACGTCATTGGGATTTTATTAAACAATCTATTGTTAATTTAAATGAAGATTTAAAACCATATAACACCAAAGTATTAAGTGTACAAACAGAAGTGGTATCCGCTTTTAATCAACTTATTAGCAATTATAATGTTAGTACTGTTTTTTCGCATCAAGAGACAGGATTGCTAATTACCTATAATAGAGATAAAGAATTTGCAAGATATTGCAGAAACAACTCTATCAACTGGGTAGAAAACAATAACAATGGGGTTTTAAGAGGATTGTTAAACAGAGAAGATTGGTTTGATTTATGGGAAGATTATATGTGCAAACCTCTGATCAAAAACAACTTAAAAGCATCTTCTTGTATTCAAATTGATGAAGTAAATCAACTAGAAAAATATTTTAATGTTGTTGATTTATCAACCAAAAAACACCCATATTTTCAAAGAGGTGGTACAAAAATGGCTTGGAGGTATGCAGATTCTTTTTTTTACGACAGGCATCAAAAATACATGAAACATATTTCTAAACCAGCATTGGCTAGAGAGAGCTGTAGCAGACTCTCACCCTACATTGCTTGGGGTAATGTTTCTATTCGACAAATCTTTAGAAAAGCACACCAAGAAAAAACAGCATTAAACAAAAAAGATTTGGGCGCTTTTGTCTCTAGGTTACGTTGGCAAGCGCATTTTATTCAAAAGTTTGAAATGGAACATACCATGGAAAATGCTAGTATTAACAAAGGCTATCAAAAACTAAAAAAAAGTATTTCTATAGAATATCAAACTGCATGGAGAGAAGGAAAAACGGGTTATCCTTTGGTAGATGCCTGCATGAGATGTTTAACAGAAACAGGATATTTAAATTTTAGAATGCGTGCGATGTTAGTCTCTTTTTTTACCCATATTTTATGGCAACCTTGGCAAGATGCATCTCAACACCTATCTCAACTTTTTTTAGATTTCGAACCTGGCATTCATTTTCCTCAATTGCAAATGAATGCAGGTGAAACTGGTATTAATGTTTTACGAATTTACAATCCTGTAAAAAACAGCTTACAACACGATGAAGATGCTATTTTTATAAAAAAATGGGTGCCAGAACTGGCAGAATTACCAATCGCTTTTATTCATGAACCCTATCTAATGACTCCTTTAGATCAACAGTTTAATAACTTAATTTTAGGTAAAGACTATCCAAAACCTATTGTTGATGTTAAAATTGCAAGAAAAAAAGCCAGTGACGTACTTTGGAAAATGAAAAACGATTTTGAAGTTTTAAAAGAAAGCAACAGAATTTTAAAAAAACACACACTTTCAAATAGAAATAAATTACTAAATAATTAACACCCCATATTCTCTTTTAAGTTATAATTTATTGTTAATTTCTGTTTAATCTATCAAGCTAATGATTAAACACAATTTAATTTTATGTATCTTTGAGTGATGATATTTAATACCACACACAAAAACAAAGATGCTACAGCAACCATAAATGATATGGTTGGAGACGGTTACTCTTTTGTTAAATCTATAAAAATGGGTGGTACAGGTTCTAAAAGAATGATGATTTCTAGTGTAAGCCCTGGTTTTATAAAAGTAATAAACACCATTGCAGATATTAATTATGGCAACATAGAATTAAGAGAAAAAGGAATTTTAATACACATTACAAAAGGTCTAAAAAACTTTAGTTGGGCCATTCCCTACTATCAACTGCACACTTATAAAACTGATGGTTTTAGTGTACATGCACAAGGTAACTTTGTAAGATTTAAAAACAATAAATTACTAAAAGAAAATAAAAAATTTATAAACAAATTAATCAACATAAAAATAGAATACGATAAACAATATGAATTCCATTAGCAGTAAAATACTTAGTGGTATATCAATTGATAGAATTATAGAAATGGCTTGGGAAGATAGAACAACTTTCGAGGCGATAGAATTTCAGTTTGGTCTCAAAGAGCAAGAAGTAATCAACTTAATGCGTAGAGAAATGAAACCAAAAAGCTTTAAAATGTGGCGAAAAAGAGTTCAAGGTCGAAAAACCAAGCATCAAAAATTAAGAACCTTTGCAAAAGGAAGGTTTAAATGTTCAAGACAAAAATCAATATCAAACAACTCTATAGCTAAAAGATAAAAACCGTGCTTTGATTTAAATGGGAGTTTTTAAAGACAGCACAATAAAAAGACAAAAAATGACAACAGACGTAGTATTAAAGGAAAAAGAGGTTTCAGAAAATTTAAATGGGTTCTCTATTGAAGAAGTGGGCGATGACCATCTTTTTACAGGATTAGAAACACCTATGAAACCAGATGCTTTTAAACTTTCTGACACACGAAAGAAAGAAAAAATAGCTTCACTATTTTCAGAAATAATGGATGTTATGGGCTTAGATTTAACAGACGATTCTTTAAAAGGAACTCCCCAAAGAGTTGCAAAAATGTATATAGAAGAAATTTTTTCTGGCTTAAACCCAGCTAACAAACCAAAAGTTGCCTTATTTGATAACAAATATCAATACAAGCAGATGTTGGTAGAAAAAAATATTACATTTTATTCTAACTGCGAACATCATTTTGTACCAATTATAGGAAAAGCCCATGTTGCTTATATTTCTTCTGGTAAAGTTATTGGTTTATCTAAATTAAATAGAATTGTACAATATTATGCTAAAAGACCTCAAGTGCAAGAAAGGTTAACCAACCAAATTGCAGAAGAACTAAAAGCAGTATTAAACACAGAAGATATAGCCGTAATTATAGATGCAAAACACTTATGTGTTTCTTCTAGAGGTATTAAAGATGATACTTCATCTACAGTTACTTCTTTTTTTGGAGGACAATTTAATACTCCAGAAAAAATAGCAGAATTACAAAACACTTTAAATTACTAAGTTATGGATTTAATAAACAAAGCATTAGAATTTGAAACAAGAAAAATGAGGTTTCCTACAACCAGCGATAGAATTATGGCGGCTAGAGAAGCAAAATCTTTAATATTAAGCTTAAATGAGGTTTATAAGAAAAATAAAGATGATAAAATTATGGATATCATGAAAAGACTAACCGTAATTAAACAAAGAATAGAAAAACGCTTAAAAGGAAAACCGCTAACTGCGTAAATAATCAACATTTTTATTGCTTATCTAAGTTTTATAATTATATTACCAAAATTATTTAAAAATAGATTAAAGTATTAGAATGAATTTATTAGAAAGAGCAGTTGAGTTTGAGAATAGAAAATTCTCTTTTAAGACCACAAGTGATAGAATTTTAGCCTCTAGAGAAGTAAAAGCACTTATTTTAGAGTTAAATGAAGTATATAAACAAAATAAAGATCCAGAAATTATGGATCAAATGAAGCGTTTAACAGCTGTAAAGCAAAAAATTGAAAAACGCTTAAAAGGAAGACGATAAAAATAATATGGGGAATATAGTAGTAGTTGGAGGTAGCAAAGGAATAGGGCAAGCAATTGTAAATTCTTTAATAGAAAAAAACAAAATTTTTAACATTAGTAGAACTGCTCCTTTGCAATCTCACGCTAACTTAACGCACTATAATTGCGATATCCTTTCAGATGATTTACCAGATTTAGACGCCATAGATACTTTAATTTATTGCCCTGGCAGCATCAACTTAAAACCAATTTCTAGACTAAAATTAGACGATTTTAGAGACGATTTTGAAATTAATGTTGTTGGCGCAGTAAAAGCAATACAATATTACTTACCAAAAATAAAAAACGGTAAAAATCCATCTATCCTTTTATTTAGTACAGTAGCAACCAAATTAGGAATGCCTTTTCACGCAAGTGTTGCAGCAGCAAAATCGGGTGTAGAAGGTATTACCAAATCTTTAGGTGCAGAATTAGCACCAACAATTCGTGTAAATGCAATTGCACCCACAGTTACAAACACAGATTTGGCCGCTAAACTTTTAAGAAACGAACGTATGATAGAAAATATCACAGATCGTCATCCGCTTAAAAAGTTTTTAAAACCACAAGAAGTTGCAGATTTAGCAACATTTCTTATATCAGAAAAAGCAAACTCAATTTCAGGCCAAATTTTTGAATTAGACTGCGGAATTGTGAACTTCAAAATATAAAAAAATGACAAACATCTACGACATTAAAATCAATAGCTTACAAAATAAAGCTATTGACCTATCTGAGTATAGCAATAAATTTATTCTTTTTGTAAATGTGGCCTCTAAATGTGGCTTTACATCACAATACAAAAGCTTAGAAGAATTGTATAAAACCCATAAAGACAACCTGATGATTATTGGTTCTCCATGCAATCAATTTGGTAGTCAAGAACCTGGGACTGCAGAAGATATAGAAGCTTTTTGTAAAGTAAATTTTGGCGTTACTTTTTTAATGACAGAAAAAATAGATGTAAAAGGCAACAATCAGCATGCACTTTATACTTGGTTAACAGATAAAAGTTTAAATGGCTTAAAAAGTTCTACTGTAAAATGGAATTTTCAAAAATACTTAGTATCTCCAGAAGGTAAATTGGTAGATTATTATTTTTCTATTACCAAACCAACCAGTGCTAAAATTACAAAACACTTAAAATAATTACAATGTTTGGCTTATTTAAAAAGAAAACAGAAGAAGAAAAACTTCAAGAAAAATATAAGAAGCTAATGGAAGAAGCCTACAAGCTACAATCTATTAACAGAAGTGATAGCGATACAAAATATAAAGAAGCAGACGATATTTTAAAGAAAATAGAAGCTATACAAGGCAAATCCTAAAATGAAACAACTCAAATTAACCTTGCTTTTTTTAGTAATAACCTTTGGTGGTTTGGCTATTGGTAGTTGGTTAATGGCAAATGGTCCTCTTTCAGTTTGGTACATCAATTTAAAAAAAGCACCTTGGACACCTCCAGGATTTGTTTTCGGTTTGGCTTGGTCTATCATTATGATTTGTTTCTCAATTTACTTAGGCAAACTTTTTTTAAAAGCAAACACACAAAAAAATAAGCTTATTTTTTTATTGCAATTTATTTTAAATGTTAGTTGGAATTTTATTGTTTTTAATCAGCACTTAATTTTATTAGGATTGATAAACATAACTTTATTAACCTCTCTCCTATTTTATTACTATTTTAAAGCATCTCATAAAGTAGAAAAATATAAATATTTATTACTTCCTTACATGATTTGGTTGTGTATTGCAACCTCTTTAAATCTATACATTTTAGTCTATAATTAATACAAATATGTACAAACTTCATAAAAAACAAAACGTTCCTATTTCTTTACAAGAAGCTTGGAATTTTTTAAAAAGCCCGAAAAATCTAGAGAAAATGACACCTAAAGAAATGGGGTTTAAAATTATTGATGGAGCAAATAAACCAACCTATGCTGGCCAATTAATTAGTTATGAAGTAACACCGCTACTTGGTATTAAAACCAAATGGGTTTCTAAAATCACACAGGTAGAACCTTTAAAATATTTTACAGACGAGCAATTATATGGGCCCTATGCTTTATGGCATCACACCCATTTTATTAAAGAAATTGACGGTGGTGTAGAAATGGAAGATTTAATATATTACAAAGTCCCCTTAGGTTTTATAGGTAGATTATTTCATCCTATTTTAGTAAAACCTCAATTAGAAAAAATATTTAAATTTAGAAGTGAAAAATTAATAGAACTCTTTGGAGAATACAAGTAAGATGAGTAAAAAGATAAATATATTTTGGTTTAGAAGAGATTTAAGGTTAGATGATAATGTAGGTTTTTACAATGCTTTAAAAGGCGATTACCCTGTACTTCCTATTTTTATTTTTGATGAAGAAATACTCTCTAAATTACCAAAAAATGATGCTAGAGTCACTTTTATTTTTGACACATTGCAAAAAATGAGAAATACTTTGCTAGAAGAAAACCAAAGTAGTTTAGCAATGTATTATGGAAAACCAAAAGAAATTTATAAAAACCTTTTAAAAAAGTATGAAATTCAAACGGTTTTTACCAATAGAGATTATGAACCTTATGCTATTAAAAGAGATTATGAAATTAAAGAACTTTTAGAAGAAAATAACGTTGCTTTTACAACTTTTAAAGACCAGGTTATTTTCGAGAAAAACGAAGTTGTAAAAAAAGATGGCAAGCCATATGTAGTGTATACACCTTACATGAAAGTTTGGAAAGAGAAATTTAAAACCTATAATTTAGATATTTATTATACAAATTCCTATTTAAAAAATTTAATTAAACATACTCAATTACCCAACTTAACATTGTCTGACATAGGTTTCAAAAAAGCTAACCAAGAAATAGAACCTTATACAGTAACACCAACCTTAATACAACAGTATGAAGATACACGTAACTTTCCTGCAAAAGATACAACTTCTAAACTAGGACCTCACTTACGCTTTGGTACAGCAAGTATTAGAAAAATGGTTACCAAAGCAATTGCAGAAAAAAACGAAATATTTTGGCAAGAATTAATTTGGCGAGAATTTTTTATGCAAATCTTATGGCATTTTCCAGAAACTTCAAAAAAATCTTTCAAGTCTAAATACGACCGAATTGAATGGAGAAACAATGAAGAAGAATTTAAAAAATGGTGTAATGGGCAAACAGGCTATCCTTTGGTAGATGCGGGCATGCGTCAACTAAACCAAACAGGTTTTATGCATAACAGAATTAGAATGTTAGTAGGTAGTTTTTTATGCAAACACTTATTAATAGATTGGAGATGGGGTGAAGCTTATTTTGCAGAAAAATTACACGATTACGAAATGGCAAGTAATGTAGGTAATTGGCAATGGGTTGCTGGTTCTGGTGTAGATGCAGCTCCTTATTTCCGAATTTTTAACCCAACTACACAAATAAAAAAATTTGATAAAGATTTAGAATACATAAAAAAATGGGTTCCAGAATTTCAAGAACTCACCTACACAAAAGAAATGGTAGACCATAAAGAAGCTAGAGAACGTTGTTTAAAAACCTACAAAGAAGCCTTGAATTAATATTTTAAACAATCGTTTTTTAAGTAAAATAAGCTTTGATATGCCATTTAAAAGCAGCAGAAAACAACAAATAGATAAAACTATCGTTTTTATAGTGTAGGATAGAAAAAATGTGAATTCAATTTTTTTCTATGCTATGTAAATTATTATTTTTTCTTGATAAAAGCTTCAATAAAAATTGAAGCTTTTTTTATGAAAATAACTTAAAAATAGTTTGCCAGTTTTTATATTTTATATTTTATTTGCGCTCGTAAATTTTAAAAGCCGATGTAGCTCAGCTGGCTAGAGCAGCTGATTTGTAATCAGCAGGTCGTGGGTTCGAGTCCCTCTATCGGCTCTTCTATTTAAAAGTCTCAAACAATATTTTTTGAGACTTTTTTTGTATTTTAGCAAAGTATTCGGGATGTAGCTTAGTCCGGTTAAAGTGCTGGTCTGGGGGACCAGAGATCGGAGGTTCGAATCCTCTCATCCCGACTTTTTCTTTCAATAAAAACACTTACTTTATTGATAACCTTATCATCTTTTAAATGATCGTCTCTTAATAACAATTAACTTCATAAATTAAAAAGTTGATTGATTAGAAAGTGGTTCTTGGAGCACTAAAGTAACATTTATGATTTCTAAAAATACAAACTCCGTTTTATAGACAAGAAATCAAGCATTGTGTTAGAAATTAATCAAAAAACAACAATTAAAAGGATGCTCTAAATGCAAAAACCCCTATCTGAATTAACCTAATTAAGTACAGCAATACGAGCAATAAAGAAAAAACGAGATGGATTTATAAACAACATACATAAGGTTAGAGAAATTACTAAAGATTATAAAACTTAGTAAAAAAATTAATATTAACAACCCCATAACTAAAGAAGTGTATAAAGTTTTATAAGAAGACCTTACTTTTTTAATACTTTTAACAATTGAATTACACATAAAGTTGACTCTGAAAAAGAACCTGATTAAACCTTATTTTTATATTTTTGTAATATCTTTACTTTAACAAGTTAATTTTTATCAAAATTATAATTTTATATGCTAATTATTGGAATTGCAGGTGGTACAGGAAGTGGAAAAACAACTGTTGTAAATCAGATTATTAAACAATTACCAACAGATGAAGTTTGTGTAATTTCACAAGACTCATACTACAAGGCTACAGACAATTTATCTTTTGAAGAAAGAACTAAAATAAATTTTGATCATCCAAGAGCTATCGATTTCGAGTTAATTATAAAACACTTAAAAGCATTAAAATCTGGTAAAACAATCAAGCAACCGGTGTATTCTTTTGAACAACACAATAGAACCAAAGACACTGTTAAAACGCATCCACGAAAAGTGGTTATTGTAGAAGGTATTTTAATTTTTAATAACAGCGATTTAAGAGATTTGTTTGATATTAAAATATTTGTACATGCAGAAACAGATGAACGTTTGATAAGAAGATTAAAAAGAGATATTACAGAAAGAGGCAGAGATATAGACGAAGTTTTAAATCGTTACCAAACTACTTTAAAACCTATGCATCAGCAATTTATAGAGCCTACCAAAAATTTTGCAGATTTAATTATACCCAATGATAGGTTTAATAATGTGGCTATAGATATTGTAAGAACCGTAATAAACGAGCGTTTGTAAACATGACTTTTAAAGATCTAAAAAATAAAAAAACCTATAAAATTCTTACAAATGTTTTTGTAATAATTTTTATTCCGTTTTTAATATGGATGTTGTTTTTTGATGAAAACTCTTATTTAGTTCATAGAAAATTTGATGCAGAAATAGATGATTTAGAAAAAACAATTTCTTTTTATAAAAAGAAAATTGCAACAGATAAAGCAACCATAAGAAAACTAAAAGATTCTTTACAATTAGAGCGTTTTGCAAGAGAAAAGTATCTCATGAAAAAAGAAAACGAAGAGATATACATCATAGAATTTGATACCATTAAAAAGTAATGACAAAATTTCTGTTTAACGAATTTGAAGGAACATCACCAGAAGCTTGGAAACAAAAAATTCAAGTAGATTTAAAAGGTGCTGATTATAATAAAACTTTACTTTGGCAGACCAATGAAGGTTTTAACATAAGACCTTTTTATACAAAACAAGATGGTACAAATACTAAGATAAATTTACCCAAAAAAGGATTTAAAATTTGTCAAACTATTTTTATAGACGATGTAAAAATTGCAAATTCTTTGGCAGTAGACGCATTAAAAAGAGGTGCAAATGCCATTCAGTTTAAGGCGTCAAAACCCTTTAATCCAAAAAATTTACTCAAAAATTTTCCTGGAGATACACCTATTTTTTTTCAACTTAGCTTTTTAGATGCCAATTTTAAAACCAAACTTGCTAAATTTTGCCATGCTACAAATACATATATTCAAACAGATATTATAGGTAATTTAGCAGCTACTGGTAATTGGTTTTTTAACTTAAAAGAAGACTACAACCAACTAGAAAAAGTAATTTCAGCTTCCAATAATTGTATTTCCGTTTCAGGAGAATTATATCAAAATGCAGGTGCAAACATTTCTCAACAATTAGCATATACACTAGCACATGCCAATGAATATTTAAATCAGTTTGGTGCAAATGTAGCAGATAAAATAAGTTTCAATTTTGCTGTAAGCAGTAATTACTTTTTTGAAATTGCAAAAATTAGGACATTCCGAATTTTATGGGAATCACTTTTAAATGAATATGGCATAGAAAACAAAGAAGCACATATTTTTACCCAACCAAGTTTACGAAACAAAACTTTATATGACTACAATGTAAATATGCTACGTACCACTTCTGAATGTATGAGTGCAATTTTGGGTGGCTCTAATACTGTTGCGAATGTTGCTTATGATGAAATTTATCATAAATCAAATGAATTTGGCACCAGAATTTCTAGAAATCAATTATTGATTTTACAACAAGAAAGTAATTTACAAAAAGCTCAAAATTTTGCAGATGGCACCTATTATATTGAGTCAATTACAAATCAATTGGCAGAAAAAGCCCTAGATATTTTTAAACAAATAGAAAAAACAGGAGGCTTTTTAAAGCAATTAAAAGCGGGAATTATTCAGAAAAAAATTACAGAAAATGCTTTAAAAGAAGAAGAAAAATTCAACAATAAAAAAACCATTTTATTAGGCTCTAATCTACAAATTAATAAAGCTGATAAAATGAAACATAATTTAGAATTGTATCCTTTTGTAAAGCAAAGAAATATAAAAACATTAATTGTCCCCATCATCAGAAAACGTCTTTCTGAAAATTTAGAAAAAGAAAGAATAGACCATGAGTAGAAAAGATATCTCTAATATAAAGTTGGCAACTAGCCAAAAACGAAAAGCGACAAGAAAAAAACACGAAGATTTTGTAGCCGGAATTGCCCCAAATTTAAGAGGGCCATACAGCACTATGTATGTTAGAAGACCTTGGACAATTAGGCAATATGCAGGTTTTTCTACTGCAGAAGAAAGCAATGCTTTTTATAGAAGAAATTTAAAAGCTGGTCAAAAAGGTTTATCTGTTGCTTTCGATTTAGCTACTCATAGAGGGTACGATTCTAACCACATACGGGTACAAGGAGATGTTGGTAAAGCAGGTGTTGCTATAGATTCTGTAGAGGACATCAAAATTTTATTCGACCAAATTCCTTTGGATAAAATGTCTGTCTCTATGACCATGAATGGAGCTGTATTACCCATTTTGGCTTTTTATATTGTAGCTGCTGAAGAACAAGGTGTGCCCCCAAATTTATTATCTGGAACCATACAAAACGATATTTTAAAGGAGTTTATGGTGCGTAATACCTATATTTATCCTCCTGCTCCTTCCATGAAAATTATTGCCGATATTTTTGAATATACAAGCAAAAATATGCCAAAATTCAATTCGATTTCTATTTCTGGCTACCACATGCAAGAAGCAGGTGCCACAGCAGAAATTGAATTGGCTTATACCTTAGCAGACGGATTGGAATACATCAAAAAAGGGTTAGAAGCAGGTATGGATATCGATTCTTTTGCTCCAAGATTATCTTTCTTTTGGGCCATTGGCATGGATCATTTTACGGAAATTGCTAAATTAAGAGCGGCAAGAATGTTGTGGGCTAAAATTGTAAAACAATTCAATCCTAAAAACCCAAAATCTTTAGCTTTAAGAACCCACTGCCAAACAAGTGGCTGGTCTTTAACAGCACAAGATCCGTTTAACAACGTTGCCAGAACAACTATAGAAGCAATGGCTGCTGCTTTTGGTGGTACCCAAAGTTTGCATACAAATGCCTTAGATGAAGCCATTGCATTGCCTACCGATTTTTCTGCAAGAATTGCCAGAAACACACAAATTTATTTACAAGAAGAAACCCATATTACCAAAACAGTAGATCCATGGGCTGGTAGCTATTATGTAGAGCAACTTACAGAAGATATTGCCAACAAAGCCTGGCAATTGATGGACGAAGTAAAAGAGTTGGGGGGCATGACCAAAGCAATCGAAAAGGGAATTCCGAAAATGAGAATTGAGGAAGCAGCTGCAAAAAAACAGGCAAAAATAGATAGTGGACAAGATGTAATTGTAGGTGTCAATAAATATCAACTAGAAAAAGAAGACCCCTTACATATTTTAGAGGTTGATAATGAGTCTGTAAGAAAATCTCAAATAAAAAGATTAGAAAACTTAAAAGCGACAAGAAATGCTAAAAATGTTGTAAAATCTTTAGAGGCTTTAACAAATGCTGCAAAATCTGGTAACGAAAATTTATTAGAATTGGCTGTAAATGCAGCTAGAAACAGCGCAACTTTAGGAGAAATTTCTGATGCTTTAGAAATCGAATTTGGCAGGCATAAAGCAGTTCATAAAACAATATCTGGTGTGTATAGTAAAGAAATAAAAGAAGACAAGCTCTTTCAAAAAGCAAAAGATTTAGCAGATAAATTTGCAGAATTAGAAGGCAGACGCCCAAGAATAATGATTGCAAAATTAGGGCAAGATGGACATGACAGAGGTGCAAAAGTAGTTGCCACTGGTTATGCAGATTTAGGTTTTGATGTAGATATTGGACCACTTTTTCAAACGCCACAAGAAGCTACAAAACAAGCTGTAGAAAATGATGTGCATATTTTAGGAATCTCATCTTTAGCTGCTGGCCATAAAACCTTAGTGCCGCAAGTTATTGCAGAACTAAAAAAACACGAACGTGAAGACATTATGGTAATTGTTGGTGGTGTAATACCTGCGCAAGATTACCAATATTTATTCGATGCTGGTGCAGTTGGTATTTTTGGCCCAGGAACAAAAATTGCAGAGGCTGCTATAGAGCTGCTTATTATTTTAATTGATAGTGTTGTGGAATAATTTAGATGGTTTCTTAACTTTAAAATAAATTATGAAAACAATACACTCTATAAATCCTGCCACTGAAGAAAAAATTGATTCTTATGATAGAATTTCTGAAGAAATAGCTAAAGAAAAAATTGAAGTTGCCCAAAAAGCATACCTAAAATGGAAAAGCACAAGCTTTGAAGTACGTTCTAAATTGATGCGAAAATTAGCAGATATTTTTGATGATAAAAAAGAAGAATATGCCCAATTAGCTACTAAAGAAATGGGTAAAATCATAAAACAATCTAGAAGCGAAATAGAAAAATGTGCAAAGATATGTAGATATTATGCAGATAATATTCAAGATTTATTAGCAGATGAAACTATACAAACAGAAGCTAAAAAAAGTTATGTTACATTTCAACCCTTAGGTGTTACCTTAGCAGTAATGCCTTGGAATTTCCCTTTTTATCAAGTAATTAGATTTGCTATACCCGCAATTATGACTGGTAACACAGTAGTTTTAAAACACGCATCTAATGTACAAGGTTGTGCTTTTGCTTTAGAAAATGCTTTTGAAAAAGCAGGTTGTCCAAAGGGCGTTTTTAGCAATCTAAATTTAGAATCAAAAGACATAAAAAATGTTATTGAAAATAAAAACATTGTCGCAGTTTCTTTAACTGGCAGTGAATCTGCAGGACGTTCTATTGGTAAAATAGCAGGAGAGAATTTAAAGAAAACGGTTTTAGAATTAGGAGGTAGTGACGCTTATCTATTTTTAGAAGACATCGATATAGAAAATGCTACAGATATTGCAACTTTTGGTAGACTCCAAAATAATGGACAAACCTGTATCGCTGCAAAAAGGTTTATTGTGTTGGCAGAAATTTATGATGATTTCTTGACACTTTTGACTAAAAAAATGGGTGAAAAGAAAATGGGAGACCCCACTAATGAAGATGTATTTTACGGGCCAATGGCGCGTTTAGATTTAAGAGACGAAATCCATCAACAAGTTAAAAAAACGATTGAACAAGGAGCTAAATTGGTTTTAGGAGGAAAAATCCCAGAAAGAAAAGGAGCTTATTATCCAGCAACTATTTTAACAAATGTAAAACCAGGTATGACAGCTTTTGACGAAGAACTTTTTGGACCAGTAGCTGCTGTTATAAAAGCCAAAGACGAAAAACATGCCATAGAGCTAGCCAATAATTCTAATTTTGGTTTGGGTGCTGGAGTTTTTACCAAAGATTTAAAAAAGGGAGAAAAAATTGCTCTACAATTAGAAGCTGGAAATAGTTTTGTAAACAAATTAGTAGTTTCTGATCCAAGATTACCTTTTGGAGGAATCAAAAATAGTGGTTATGGGAGAGAGCTTTCATATTACGGAATTAGAGAGTTTGTAAATACAAAAACAATTTGGATCGAATAATTTTACATAAAAAAGTATCTAATTGCTCTCTATCTTTTACTAAAACCTTTATTTCTTCTAACATTAAATAATCTCTTTTATTTGGTTTTTGTAAGTTTCAAAAATATCTTGAACAATATCTATATTAGAAAACTCCCTCTCTGAAATCTTAAATTTTGGACTTATGAACATCAAAAAATTTTTATTTTTTTTGGTTTTAGACATGTATTATTTTTTAAATTTTATGAGTTTTTAACACTTAAATATACATTAATCTAGATGCTTTTTTGTGCTTTTATGCTTAAATTTGTAACTCGTTAAAAAAGCATTTCAAAAAGGATGAAAAACTTATTCAATTTCCTATATTCTACACGTTTAATGGCCGTTTTATTTATCGTTTTCGCAACAGCAATGGGAGTTGCTACTTTTATAGAAAACGATTACGGCACACAAACTTCTAAAGCATTAATTTATAATGCATGGTGGTTTGAAGCAATTATGGCGCTTTTTATCATCAATTTTTTTGGTAACATTTTTAGATACAGATTGTATAAAAAAGAAAAATGGGCAGTATTACTTTTTCATAGTGCCTTTTTATTAATATTAGTTGGTGCAGGTATTACACGTTATGTGGGTTACGAAGGTATTATGCTGATTGAAGAAGGTGAAACTACCAACAAATTTTTATCGGAAACTACCTATGTAAATTTGGTTGTAGATAATAACGAAATTCAAAAAACCAGCAATCAGCCCATTTTATTATCTGCTTGGGGTAGCAATACTTGGTCTTATCAAGACGATTTTAAAGGAATAAATTATAAAGTAGATTTAGTTGATTACATCCCTTGGGCAGAAAAAAAGTTTATTGAAGATGAAAATGGTGTAGAGCATTTATTTTTTGTAGAATCTTCTGAAGGTTCACGTCATGAACATTGGATTAAAAAAGGAACAATTCAGAATATTCATGGAGTTTTGGTTGGTTTTGAAGCAGAAAACAACAATGCATCTTTAAACTTTTCTAATAAAAATGGTGCCTTAACCATGATTTCTAAAACTGATGGAGATTGGTTTAGAATGGCAGACCAAAAGCGAGGAACAGTTGCTAAAGATACACTACAAGAATTTCAATACTTAACCTTACACAATATTGGTAAATTACAATTTGTAATTCCGAAACCAGCCGAAAAGGGAATTATCAAAACCATTCGTGGCCCTAAAAGTGATACGGCAAAAGATATGATTGTTTTAGATGTTACTGCCAATAAACAAACAAAAAGAGTGGAGTTAACTGGAGGTAAATTTAACACCGAAGGCGCTAAAAACTTTGCTTTGGGAGGTTTAAATTTTAGACTTTTATATGGTGCTAAAATATTAGAAACGCCTTTTTCGATCAAGTTGAATGATTTTCAACTAGAAAAATATCCAGGATCTGAAAGTGCAGCATCTTACGCTAGTGAAGTGACCGTTATCGATCCAAAAGAAACTTTTGATTATCGAATTTACATGAATCACATTTTAGACCATAGAGGTTACAAATTCTTTCAAGCAAGTTATGATTTAACTGGAGAAAGAGAAGAAACACATTTGTCTGTAAATCACGATTTTTTAGGAACTTTTATTACTTATTTAGGATACTCGCTACTTTACACAGGTTTAATATGTATTCTTTTTGCGAAAAATACTCGTTTTGACAATCTGAAAAAAGGATTAAAAAAAATTAGAAAAAGAAAAATAACAATGTCTATTTTAGCTACACTATTTCTATCTAGCTTTTCTTTTTCTCAACATACAGACACGCATCAATCTAATACAATCACACCTCAGAAAATAGATTCTATTCTACAGGCAAATATAGTAGATGCAAAGCATGCAGAAAGCTTTAACAAATTGGTTATACAAGACAATGGTAGAATGAAACCTGCACATACTTTTGCCTCTGAATTGGTAAGAAAAGTAAGTAAATCAGAGAAATTTAAAGACATGAATCCTAGTCAGGTTTTATTGTCTATTATAGAAAACCCTTATTTATGGTATGAAGTTCCCATCATTTATTTAGAAAAAGGAAATACCAAAATTAGAGAAATTATTGGAGTTTCAGAAACTGCAAAATATGGTGCTATATCAGATTTTATTACCAATACAGGCGTTTATAAAATTAAAACCAAAGTAGAAGAAGCACAGAAAAACAACATCAAAAATAAGTTTCAAAAAGACTTAATTAATATTGACAAAAGAATTGGTTTACTATATAGTGCCATTGGTGGTGGTATTTTAAAAATTTACCCAATTCCAGGAGATGAAAATAATTCTTGGGTTTCTAGGCCAGAAGCTTCAAAAGCAAATTTTAAAGGAACAGATTCTGTTTTTGTAAGACAATCTTTACCAGTGTATATTAACTTTTTACAAAAAGCTAAAAAAACAGGAGATTATACAGAAGCGAATAAAGTTTTAGACGGGATTAAAAAATTTCAACAAAAATTTGGTGGTGAAGTAAACTTATCTCAAGATAAAATAGATATAGAAATTGCTTATAATAAAATTCAACCTTTTCAAAAATTGGCAACCTATTATGGTATTATAAGTTTGTTTTTACTAGTTTTTGTAATCTGGCAAATCTTTGCATCCAAAAAATGGATAAATACTATTGTAAAAATATTAACTATTGTTGTAGCTGGTTTATTTGTTTTTCATACGTTAGGTTTAATTTCTAGGTGGTATATTAGTGGTTATGCACCTTGGAGTAATGCTTACGAATCTATTATTTTTGTAGCTTGGGCAACAATGCTTTTTGGTATTTATATTGGAAGAAAATCTGCATTAACGGTTACTGCAACAGCATTTTTAGTAGCAATTACCTTAGGTTTTGCACATCAAAACTGGTTAGACCCAGAAATTGCCAACTTACAGCCTGTTTTAAATTCTTGGTGGCTTTTAGTACACACTTCTATAATTGTTGCAAGTTATGGTCCACTTTCTTTAGGAATGATTTTAGGAATTGTGTCGCTCTTTTTGATACTTTTTACAACTGAAAATAACAAAAAGAGAATGGATTTAAACATGAAAGAAATTACTATAATTAACGAAATGGCAATTACTGTAGGTTTAATTATGTTGACTATTGGTAATTTTTTAGGAGGTATGTGGGCCAATGAAAGTTGGGGTCGTTATTGGGGTTGGGATCCAAAAGAAACCTGGGCACTAATTTCTATTATGGTGTATGCTTTTGTGTTACACATGCGTTTGATTCCTGGTTTACGCGGCATATTTACTTTTAATTTATGGTCTATAATTGCTTATGCTTCTATTATGATGACCTATTTTGGTGTTAATTTCTATTTATCTGGATTGCATTCTTATGCTAGTGGAGACAAAGTAATTACACCAACTTCCGTATTTTATTCAATAGGTTTTGTTGCTATTTTAGGTAGTTTTTCTTACATAAAATACAAAAAGTATTATAAAAAGTAGTATTAGAAGCTTTCTATTTCATTTTAAATTTAGAGTGATGTAGCTATGATTATTGAGAAGAAAATGTATTTTTGCACAATATTAAAATACTAAAAATAAAAACCAATATGTTTCATAAAAATATAAAATTAATAATTGCAGGTTTAATAACTGCTTGGGCTATTTACCAATTTAGCCAAGCTAATATCATGAATGGTATTTCTATTTTGTTATTGGCAGGAATTTTTGTATTATTTTACTTTAAAAACGAATTTATTTTACTGGCCTTTTTACAATTACGTAAGCAAAACTTTGAGGGCACAAAAAAATGGTTAGGTTATATTAAAAACCCTGAGGCTGCTTTAATAACAAAGCAACAAGGTTACTTCAACTATTTACATGGTATTATGCTAAGCCAAACTAACATTACACAGTCAGAAAAGTTTTTACGTAAAGCTGTAAAATTAGGTTTGTCTATGGATCATGATTTAGCAATGGCAAAATTACAATTGGCTGGTATTGCAATGACCAAAAGACGTAAACGTGAAGCTACTAATTTAATGGCAGAGGCTAAAAAATTAGACAAACATGGTATGTTAAAAGAGCAAATGCAAATGATGAAACAACAGATGAAAAAAATCTAGGTTTCATTCATTTTTCTTTATAAAAAAAAATCCGTTGAAAATTTCAACGGATTTTTTTATAACATGATTCAGTGCTAATTATTTTTTAACTTATTTTTTAAATCCTGTATTTCTGCATTCTTATCTCTTAACTCTAACTGAAAATATTTTAAGTTTGTTACTAAGTAAACTAGCACTAAAAAGAGTGTAATATCTCTTGTATGAAACCCTATAGAAATATGAAATTTTTCTAAAATATACAAAACAAAAAATAGTAGAATAGCTATAAGAGATGTTGCTTTAAATATTTTTTTCATAATATATTTCTTGTTTACTTAATTCTTGTCAAGGTTAAATCCTCATTGTATTTTACAATATACAAACCTTTGTTTTCTGGGGTTTTAAAAAGTTTATCTGTATAATCAAACTTATTTTCTACTCTATAGGAATAACCTTCATCAAAAGTAGATTTTAAACTATTACCTGAGGCTAAACGCATTAAAATATCATAAGTTACATCAAAACCTCTGGTTGCATAATAAGACGGTAATACATGGTTTTTCTTTAAATAAGCCTTGTGAAACATACTACTTCTAAAAGAGTCATCTCTAGCATACTCATTACTAACATAAGTAAAGTTTAGTTGCGCTAATTTTGAGTTGTCAATTTTATTGAATGCGCTAATTTTATCAAACGTAAAAACAGAAGCGGTAACTTCTTCTGGCAAACTAATTAGACTGTTAATAGCACTTGCTACAATTACATTATCGTCTGTGGTTAGCACCACAATGTTTTTCATATTCGGCTTTAAAACCTCTGTAAATTTTTCTTTTTTGATATACCCATTTTCTGGTATAATTTTAATAATGGTATCTATAGAATCTTTTTTAGATAAGGCATTTGTAATTTGTTTTGCATTAAAATCAGATTCAGCTTTTCCATCTCCCACAATAACAATATTACCGACTGTAACAGATTCATCTAAATAATTTAAAAGTGTTTTTCTAAATAATCTTTTATTGGGCGCTGTTTTGACAATTAATTTAGAATTAAAATTATTTTGTTTTTTAGAATAAACAGGAAAAACTACTGGTGTTTCTAATTTTTCTGCTATATAAACAACTTCTTCCGAATATAAAGGGCCTATAAGAACATCATTTTCATTTAAATCTTCTGTAGCAATTATAGCTTTAATTTTTGTACTGTTTCTACCTGTATCGTAAACTTTTAGATCTATCTGTACCCCTTGTTTTCTTAAGGAGTCTATAGCTAATGCTGCCCCTAAATACAAATCGGTTACTATGGTAGCCAATTTACTTTTACCAAAAATTTCTTGAGCACTTAAAGTATCTAATTCTTCTGCTCTAAAAGGCAATAATATTGCTGCTTTTATAACAACATCTTTTGCTATATGATCTTCGTAAATTAAATCTTCTTCATCAAAAACCTCTTCTAAAGGTATTATTTTTATAATCTGCCCTAGTTTTAAGCCTTCTGATAAAATTGGATTTAAAGTAAGTAAATCTGCTTGGGTTACATTATAGATTCTAGTTAAGCTAAAAAAAGTATCTCCTTTTTTTACTTCGTGAATTTTATATTCTTTTTCTAAAGTTGCTATTAAAAGTTGTTTTTCTTTTTCTTTACTAGTAACCACTGTATTTTTAATAGTGTCTTTTGGCTGCTTTATATTTTTTTTAGTGTTTAATTCTATATTTTTTGTATTGTTTTGTGCCGTCTTTATTTCTTTATTAGGAATAATAATTATAGTATTGGCAACTGGTTTTCTACTAACATCTGGGTTTAAACGAAGTAAATCTTTCGTTTTCATATCCAATTTATTGGCTATAACACGCATGGTTTCTCCTTCTTTAACCTTATACTCTATGTATTTTTTTTGCTGTCCGCAAGAAACAGTAAATGTTAGGATACACAGAAAAACAAAAAATGTAAGATGTTTCATATATTTTATTCCCATTCTATCGTTGCAGGTGGTTTAGAACTAATGTCGTACACTACTCTATTAACGCCTTTTACTTGATTTATTATTTTATTGGATGTTTTTTGTAAAAATTCATACGGCAAATTTACCCAATCTGCAGTCATACCATCTGTACTTTCTACAGCTCTTAAAGCAACCACTTTTTCGTATGTTCTTTCATCACCCATAACACCTACTGAATTTACGGGTAATAACATCGCACCTGCTTGCCAAACTTTATCATACAAACCATCTTCTTTTAATCCGTTGATAAAAATAGCATCTACTTCTTGTAGAATACGAACTTTTTCGGCTGTTATATCACTTAAAATACGAATTGCCAAACCTGGTCCTGGAAAAGGATGACGTCCTAACAACTCAGCATCTATTCCCATAGAAGCACCAACTCTTCTAACTTCATCTTTAAAAATCATTTTTAAAGGTTCTACGATTTTTAATTTCATAAAATCTGGCAAACCACCTACATTATGATGACTTTTAATAGTTGCAGAAGGACCACCATTTACAGAAACAGATTCTATAACATCTGGATAAATAGTACCTTGTGCTAACCAAGTTACGTCTGTAATTTGATGTGCTTCATCATCAAAAACTTCTATAAAAGCGTTACCAATGGCTTTCCTTTTCTTTTCTGGATCAGAAACACCTGCCAAAGCTTTTAAAAATCGCTCAGAGGCATCTACCCCTTTTACATTTAAGCCCATTCCTTCATACTGTGCCAATACACTTTCGAACTCATTTTTACGCAATAAACCGTTATTTACAAAAATGCAATACAGGTTTTTGCCGATAGCTTTGTTTAGTAAAACTGCGGCAACAGTAGAATCTACACCTCCAGAAAGGCCTAAAACAACTTTATCATTTCCTACTTTTTCTTTAATTGCAGCCACGGTACTTTCTACAAATGAATCTGCTGTCCAAGTTTGGGCAACACCTGCTATTTTTACTAAGAAATTTTCTAATAATTGCTTGCCATCTGAAGAGTGATATACTTCTGGATGAAATTGAATTCCGTACGTTTCTTCTCCTTCAATTTTATAAGCAGCATTCGCAACATCTGCTGTACTTGCTAATAAAACACCCTTTGTTGGCAATTCTTTTATAGTATCTGAATGACTCATCCAAACCTGACTTCCTGGAGAAATATTTTCAAAGAAAAGCTCATTTTCTTTTATATATGACAAATTAGCTCTACCATATTCTCTCGTGTTAGATGGGGCTACTTTACCACCCGAAAAATGGGCTAAATATTGAGCACCATAACAAACTGCTAAAACTGGTTTTTTAGCTCTAATTTGAGATAAATCTGGATGTAAAACAAGGTCTCCTCTTACTGAATTTGGACTACCTGAAAGTATAACTGCTTTAAATTCTGATACATTTTCTGGTTGATGATTGTAGGGATGAATTTCACAATAAATGTTTAACTCTCTTACTCTTCTCGCAATTAACTGTGTGTATTGCGAACCGAAATCTAAAATAAGTACGTTGTGTTGTTGCATGCGCAAAAATAATATTTTGATATTAGATTTACGTTATTAGATGCTATTTTTTTAAAGATATTCTATAGACTAATAGTTTACAAAAAATGAATGCTATTTTTTAAAAACGGTACACAATAGCATTAATATTCATACCTGCTCCTACAGAAGCCAATATAGCAACATCGCCTTTTTGTACTTCTTGATTTTCTATTTTACCATTTAAAACCAAATCTAATAAAGTAGGCACAGTGGCTACAGAACTGTTTCCTAGTTTATGAATACTCATTGGCATCACACCCTCTGGGGCCTTCATTTTATAACGTCTGTAGAACCTTTTAATAATGGCTTCGTCCATTTTTTCGTTTGCCTGATGTATAAATATTTTTTTTACATCTTTAATATCTATGCCACTTTTGTCTAAAACAGATTGCATTGCAGCTGGTACATTTGTAATGGCAAATTCATAAATTTTTCTACCATACATTTTTATATAACGTATATTTTTATCTTCATTTGTATTGAACGACTTTCCAAAATGTAAAAAATAAGCTTCGTCTTTTGCAAAAGTTTGACTTGCATGACTTATAATTCCTGTTGAATCATCTGTTGTTTTTTCTACAATACAAGCACCTGCACCATCACTATAAATCATAGAATCTCTATCGTGTTTATCTACAACTCTAGACAAAGTTTCTGCACCAATAACTAAACATTTTGTAGCAATACCAGCTTTAATAAAAGCTTGTGCTTGTATTACGCCTTCTATCCAACCTGGGCAACCAAAAAGTAAATCGTACCCTACACAATTGGGATTTGAAATACCCAGTCTATATTTTACTCTTGTTGCAATACTTGGTAACGTATCTCCCTGTATAGCTCCATGTTGCACATCTCCAAAATTATGTGCTACAATAATATAATCTATTTCTTCTGGATTTATATGTGCATTTTTAATGGCTTTTTCGGCGGCAAAAAATGCCAAATCAGAAGTTTTAAATTCAGGTTTTGCATAGCGTCTTTCTACAATACCTGTAATATCTTTAAATTTTTCGATGATAGAAGAGTTTTCTGACGAAAAAGCACTACCATCTTCATTTAAAAAATGACTATCTAAAAAAGCATTATTTTCTTTTTTAATAGTGGGTATAAAACTTCCTGTTCCTGTAATTTTTGAAGAAATCATAAAAAATAAAATTTATAAAATCAAAAATATAAAAAAGTAACTTAAAAAATTACTATGCACGCATAGTAATGGAAAGTTCAAAAAGAAAAAAAAAGAATTTAAAGGTATTAAAAAAGAAGTTTAATTTTGATACAAGCTCATTTTTAATGGCATACAGTGGCTATAGAGATGTTTCTTTTTCATTCTTTCTCTATTTTCTGTCTTAAAACTGGCACTTATTATTTAAAATAAATACGATGTCCAACGAGTAAAATGTTATTTTAAAATTGCACAAAAGCATTTTTATCTAGGTGTTTTTGCACGGTATTGTTTTTATAGGTTGTGGTGTCAAAAAAAAATATCGTTCGAAAAATTGAGTATCATTTCTAAGTGATGATCTAATGTATTATTGGTAACAATCTGCTTAAAAAAAGGAATCATTTTAGCATCAAAAAGTAGTTTCTAATAAAAATTTACCTTATTTTTTTCTTGGAGAAATCGGTAATTTCATAAATAAAATTCTTTCTATAAATAAGAGCCATCAAAGGAAAAAGGCAATAAATCTAATAAAGATTTTGTTTTTACAACCTCACCAACTTCCCCCATAAATAATACTTCGAAAGGTTGTTTTTGGTTAATTTCAAATTCTGACAATGTTTGTCTACAAGCCCCACAAGGTCCCACAGGTTTATTTACTTTAGAAATGGTAGAACTTGCTGAAATAGCTAGTTTTTTAATTTTCACACCAGGAAACATTGTACCTGCATTCCATATTGCAACTCTTTCTGCACACATACCAGATGGATATGCCGCATTTTCTTGATTATTCCCTAAAACAATTTGATTATTTTCTAACAACAAAGCTGCACCAACGTTAAATTTAGAGTAAGGTGCATACGCATTGTGTCTGGCTTCTATGGCTTTTTGCATTAACAAAGTATCTTCACCAGATAATTCTGTAATGTTTTTATATAGCGTTGCAGAAGCTGTAATTTTAATTTCCTTCATATTTTTGGTAAAAAAAGCAGTCTTAAAATGACTGCTTTAAATAATAGGATAAACTTAGTAAAAATTTACTAGTTTTTAAAAGTCTTCATAAAGTTCTCCTAAATCAAAAGATAGAGAAAAACGCAAAGAATTTTCTAGTGGATTATTTACATCTGAAGAATTTACCAAGTAGGATAAATCTATATTTAAAGCATTGGTTTTAAAACCGCCGCCTAAAGTAAAATATTGTCGGTTTCCTTTATCTTCACTTTCATGAAAATATCCTGCTCTTAAAGCAAATGCATTATTGTATAAATACTCAGCTCCTAAAGCATAGGTAATTTCTTTTAACTCTTCACTAAAACCTCCTGGGGCATCACCAAAAGAAGAAAAAATACCTTCAATAAAACCTGATTCATCGTTTGCCGTTGGATTGTTTGGATCTGGTGTTGGTACTAAAAGTTTTGTAAATTCTACTGTAGTAGAAATGGTATTGTAATCGTCTAAAATAAAATCGAAACCACCACCTAATTTTAAGTTTGTTGGAATAAAGTCTTCTTCTCCAGGAACATAAGATACTTTTGGCCCTATATTCGCAATATTAAAACCGAATCTATAACGACCATTAAAATTTCCATAATTTTCTTCTAAAGATTGATAATATCCAGAAATATCTACCGCAAAAGAATTGATAGGTTGTAATGCATTACCTGCGGTTCCGTTAAATGCCAAGTTTGATCGAATGTATTTTAAAGAAACACCCATTGCATAGGTTTCGCTTAATTTTAAAGAGTAAGAACCTGTAGCAACAAATTCGTTTGGATTAATAGAACCAGTTGAATTTCCTTGATTGTCGGTTAAATCTATTTGACCTAAAGAAAAATATTTAAAATCTGCACCCCAAGCAGCATTTTCGCTAAACCTGTTTATGTAAGATCCACTTCCAATAAAAATATCGTCTGTTAAATTACGTAACCAAGGCGAATAGGTAATACCTGTTTTTATTTGTCTATTACTAAACGCTATTTTTGCAGGATTATGAAACAATGACCATGCATCTGCAGTTGTAGCTACTCCCATATCTCCCATACCACCTGATCTAGCATCTGGTACAATTAACAAAAAAGGCGTTGCTGTAGTTATACCACCAGTAACAGGTGTATTTGTTTGTGCTACCATTTTTGATGTTGCCAAACAAACAACCAATAAAAACATTCCTAAATTCTTCATTTTTAAAATTTATATTAATTTAAAGCTCTTGCAAATATCTACTTTTTATTGAAGTATTACTAATTTTTCATACTTTTCGGCAACTAAATTGCTCATTGTAGATTTTACTTTTAACTTGTAAACATAGACACCTTTTCCTATTTTATTACCAAAATCATCTAAACCATTCCAAGTAATATTTCTAGACAAATTACCAGTAGTTTGCACGTTTCTATTAATTGTTTTAATTAATTTACCTGAAACTGTAAATATTTGTACTTGTACTTCTAGGGGCTCGTTTGGTTTGTTATGGTTAAACCAAAACTCTGTATAATTTACAAATGGATTGGGATAATTTAAAACATTTTCTAAATTTAGAATGGCATCGCTTACAACCACAAAATGTAACGTGGTTTCTGATGAATTATTGTAAGTGTCCCAAGCTTTTATTTTTAAGGTGTGTGGTCCCACTTCTAAATCTCTTAATCTATAGGTTACTTTTCCTTTGGTAAAATCGTTTAATTCGGTTTCATAAAAGTCGTTTAACATGATGGGATTCGAGGTATCTCCATCTAAAACCGCAATAATATCATGATCTACAGCGGTGATAGAAGTATTAATTCCACTAGTATCAGACAGTACTGCTATTAAATTAGGGGAACTATTGGTATTGCCACCATCTATAAAAGATTCGTCGTTCATAAAAAGCTGAATTTCTGGCCCCACAGTATCATCTGGTGCATTTTCATCGATACCCCCCATTACAACATCAAAATTAGAACCCGCTTTTTCTATATTTCCATTTTCTGCATAAAAACTTAACTTTCCTTTACCATAAGCAATTTTGATATCTTTGGGTACAATAAAATCGAATTTAAATACACCGTTTTCTATAGTAGATTTCCCTCTAAATAGTTTGCTATCTTGCGTATCAAACTTCATTTTAACACCAAAATTATCGTTATCTAAAGTGGTTTTGTCTAAAGGTTTATCAAAAATTGTGGTCGATAAAGTGCCATTAAAATCATTTAGAATCGTATTTGTATTGTCTAAAACCACACCTTCAAAACTTACTTTAGAAAGTGCTTTTAAAGTATCTAAAGATTGGGTAATAGCTACCCCATTCATTTTTGTGATTTGCACGTTGGGTTCTGGTACAGCTAGTTTCATTGCTGGGTCTCCAAAAGAATAAATAAAAAATTTCTGAGAGTTTGTAAATTGGTTTTTCGCTTGTAACAAGGCTTCAGAAATTGTGTAATCTTCGTTATTAAACTCTAAAAGCAGTCGTATTAAAATTTCATTAAAACGCTGACCCACAGAAATATAAACTTCTCTTGTCGTGGTAATCATACTTGCCGCACCACCATTTTTATTCCACAATGTTAACTCGCCTGCAGTAATTCTACTAGGATTATCAAATCTAGAAAAATCGCAAGTAACGGTAATTAAAAGGGGTAATGTGTTGGCATTGTTAAATTCTTGAATTTGTGGTTTTTCTAAAATTCTTTCAGAGGCAAAACCATCTTCTCCTCCATGGCCAAAATAATCGAAAACCAAACTTCCTTTTTCTATGGCATTTGTAATGGCTTCATTTACCTCTGGATAACGTTCTCCTCCAGAAGAATTTTGCTGTACAAATGCATCAACATAAATTTTATTTAAATTAAAAATTGGTTTGTTTTGGGTAATTTCATCTGCGATAGATTCTACACCTTGTTGAATTACTTCTTCCCCAGTATCATCAATATCATCTGCTAGTAAAGTAATCGTGTTTCGCCAATCTCCGATGGAATTTTTATGGTAATAACTTAAAATTTTATCTACAACATCTTTGGCTTGCGCAACATCTGAAACAGGAATTCTACTCGAGGCAACATCTAAAGTATGAGAGGTTAACATCGTACCTTCATGAGCATCTAACATCACAAAGAAATCGTCTGTTACATAAGAACTTGCTAAATTAAAACTATTTTCAGATAATTTTACGGGTACAATATTATTGTTGGATGAAATTCGGTCTTTATAATCGTAAGAAGCATCTCCAAAAAAGCATACATATTGTAGTTTTGTATCTTCGGATGTATTTGTGGTATATAAATGTTTTAAAAAATCTCTAATCCCAGTAATGTCTCTCGATCCCGATGCAAATTCGTTATAAATTTCTTTTAAATGAACCACTTTTGTTGTTAAACCCGAATTAGTTTGATGGTAATCTGCCAATCGTTGTGCTTGAGAAGATAATTCATTATTTGTTATTATTAAATAATTGATGTCTTTTAAACTATGTAAATTCTGATTGGCAACTTTAGCATTTTTTATGGTTTCTGGGGTATAAAAATCAGTTTCATTTAACACAATATATTCCTTTAAAATACCACCAATATCTGTAAACATAAAATTGTTGCCTGTATCTTCATTGGTAATTATTTGTGGAGATAAGTGGTTGGAAACATCCCAAACTTGGTAAATTTGATTGGCGTTAGCTATTTGAAAAGCTACTGAAGTAGAAGCCTGAAACTGCTGAAAACTTCTAAATGAAAATTGATTATTGTTGGCTGCTAATTTTTTTTCGCCCACAATTTCTATAAAGTCCAAATAGGCATTTGCAGACGGATTCCCATTGTTATTGTAAGACATTTCTATTTGTATGGATTCAGAAGTATTTACAAAAGAAGCACTTCTTTCGGCTGTTAACGCTTTCGTTAAACCACCTGAAACTGCTGGGAAATTTATCGTATAAATAGCTGTATTATTCACTTTTACCGCCAATTCAGAAGACACCACAGAATTACTAACCCCCCTTGTTCTTACAAAAACCGGATTGTTGGCAACGGCATTTTTAAAAGGAATGGTAAAGGTTTGCGTATTTTCAATATTAAAATTATCATTAAAAAACCATTGGGTCCCTGCTCCTAAAAGATTCAATTCTTCTTTTTCATAAAAAATAAAATCAGTAAAAGTAGTAAGGCTTTCTTGTCCTGGATTGGTAATTGCTGGTTTGGTTGTTATTCTTTTACCCTCACTATTGCCAACCGTTATAAAATAGTAGGCTTTATCAGAATAAATATTTTGTCTATGTCTTGCGGTTTTTAAAGAGGGGTTTACCACCCAATCATGTGGTCCTTTTGCATAAAAAAGAATAAAATCGCTATTATTAAAAACACCATCTTGTTCTCCTTCAATATAAATTGCATTTTCCTGCAGGTCTTCGTTTCTAAAATCGCTATTTAAAACGGGTAAGAGATTACCACCATTCCCAAAAATTTTTAGATGTCTAGGATCTAAGTTATTGGTAGAAATACCAATATTTTCTAATAAATTTTTATCAATTTTAAAAACACCTGTAGTATCTACAGAAAACTTATACCAATCTCCAGTAGAAAGTACAGAATTAGCAGTTTGTGCAGTGGTAATTTGCACAAAAATTACAATAAAAAGTAGCTGTAAATAGGTTTTCATGAATAACTAATCAAATAACGCAAATTTATAAGAGATATTTTAATCCTTGCAAAGATAAATTATACTAAATTGATAAAGCATACGTTTGATAAAAAGTAATTGAAAACATGATGCATTAAAATTTATATTTTTCTTGTACTCAATGATATTTATTGTAAATTGCATCACATAAATAAAACACAAAATAATTTTCTATTAGAAAATGAAAAAAATAGTAAAAATATCTTTAATTGTTTTAACAACAGTACTTTTAGCAAACTGTAATAGAGCTAAAAGTGGTAAATCTAGGTTAACAGGTTTGTCTTTTAACGATCCTAAAAACGGGGGGTATATTAGAAATAGTTCTTTTGAAGGGCAAGAACCTCCTTTAGGAATGGTTGCCATAGAAGGTGGGTCTTTTACAATGGGGCAAGTTCAGGATGATGTTATGTTTGATTGGAACACGACACCTAAAAAAATTCATGTACGCTCTTTCTTTATGGATGAGGCAGAAGTTACCAACTCTGAATATTTTTTGTATGTACAGTATATAAAAGATGTTTTTCCTCCTTCTGAAGAACAATACAAACATATTTATAATGGTGTTTTACCAGATACTTTGGTTTGGAGAAAAAGTTTAGGAAATACAGACATTTTAACAGAGAATTATTTTCGCCATCCAGCATATGCAGATTATCCTGTAGTAGGCGTAACTTGGTTACAAGCAAACGAATATTGCAAATGGAGAACAAATGCAGTAAATCTTAAAAAATTAATAGACAAAGGGCACATCAAAAACATTTTTGAAATGGATTCTATTAGAAATCATTTTGATACAGATGTGTTTTTAGCAGATGATTCAAATCTTTTTGAAGGAGATACTACAATTTACCAAAGAGGTGTTAAATCTAGAATGTCTTCAAGAAAAAAAGGCTCTGGCTCTTTTCAAGGAAGAAAAATTACCCAAGCAGACGGTATTTTGCAACAGAGATTTAGATTGCCTACCGAAGCCGAATGGGAATTTGCAGCAAAAGCAATATTAGAAAACAGAGAGTATAATAATATTAGAGGTAGAAAAAAATATGCCTGGGATGGAAAATACACCAGAGCAACATCAAAAGGTTCTAGAGGAGATCAATTGGCAAACTTTAAACAAGGTAGAGGACAATATAGCGGGTTACCTGGCTGGAGTTCTGATGGTTCTGATATTCCTAATATAATTAAATCGTACCCACCAAATGCTTTTGGTTTGTATGATATGTCTGGTAATGTTTCAGAATGGGTTGCAGATATTTACAGGCCTATTATAGATGACAAAGCAAACGATTTTAACTATTTTAGAGGAAACTTGTTTACCAAAAAAATGATTAATCAAGAAGGTAAGGTTGTTATTGTGGGTAAGGGTGCACAGGTTGAATACGATACGTTACCTAATGGAAGCGTTATTCCGAAACAATTACCTGGCGCTATAAAATACATACCAATTACAAAAAGTGATGCCGCATTTAGAACAAACTTCTCTAAAGCTGAAAATGGAAATATTGGAGATGGAGATTTAAACTCTACACGTTTTTACCAAGATGATGCTGATCGATTTGCATCTAGGCCCAATATGTATAATGCACCCAAAAAACCTAAATTTAAAGGAGACTCTTTAGAAATTGACGCTAAGAAACGTAGAACTTTAATTAGTGATGAAACAAGAGTTTACAAAGGGGGCTCTTGGGCAGATAGAGAGTTTTGGTTAGACCCTGCACAAAGAAGATATTTGCCAGAGTATATGGCAACTAATTTTATTGGCTTTAGATGTGTTACAGATAAATTAGGCCCAATGACCAATAATAAAAGAACAGCTAGACATACCATAAGATAGTCTATTTAATAAAATTTTTAAAACCTCAATGTTTTTTTTCATTGAGGTTTTTTTTATCTTTATTTTATGAATATTAAAGAAATTTACAACTTATATACGAAAGATTTTCTGGTGGATACTGATACTAGAGCTATTAGAAAAAACACCATTTTCTTTGCCTTAAAAGGAGCAAACTTTAATGGAAATAAATTTGCAGAAGAAGCTTTAAAAAAAGGAGCCAGTTATGCCATTATAGATGAAAAAAAATACAACTCTAGTCATAGAACTATTTTAGTAGAGGATGTTTTAAAAACGTTGCAACAGTTAGCCAACTACCATAGAAGGCAATTAGCGATACCAATTATTGGTTTAACAGGTAGTAATGGTAAAACAACTACTAAAGAACTAATCAATTGTGTACTTTCAAAAAAGTATAACACAACCGCAACAAAAGGCAACTTAAACAACGATATTGGTGTACCTTTAACCTTATTATCTATGACTCCCAAAACAGAAATTGGTATTGTAGAAATGGGGGCAAATCATCAAAAAGAAATTGCTTTTTTGGCAACAATCTGCGAACCCGATTATGGGTATATCACTAATTTTGGAAAAGCTCATTTAGAGGGTTTTGGTGGCGTTAAAGGAGTTATTAAAGGTAAAAGCGAGTTGTATGATTTTTTAATTGAACATAAAAAAACAGCTTTTGTTAATCCTGAGGATTCCATTCAAGTTGAAAAAACAAAACGTTGTAAAACCATTTATTTTTTAAATGATGTAAGCCTAGTCAAAGCAAGCCCATTGGTAACTGTAAAACTCAGTACCCAATTTATCAATTCTAATTTAATAGGAAAATACAACTACACAAATATTGCTGCAGCCATTACCATTGGAAATTACTTTAAGGTAAACAACAAACAGATACAAGAAGCTTTAGAAGCCTACATTCCAAGAAACAATAGATCTCAAATTATTGAGAAAAAAAACAATAAAATAATTTTAGATGCATACAATGCAAATCCATCTAGCATGCAGGTAGCTATAGATCATTTTTCTAATTTAAAAGAATCGCCTAAAACGGTTATTTTAGGAGATATGTTCGAATTGGGAGTAGAAAGTAAAAAAGAACATCAAGCAATAGTAAACTTAGCAGACAGTAAACTTTTTGAAAATACTTTTTATGTGGGAGAAAACTTTGATAAGAGTACTACTAAAAATCATCAATTTAAAACTTTTGAAGAGTTGCAAAATTATCTGCAAAAAAAACCTCTAATAAACCAAATTATATTAATTAAAGGTTCTAGAGGTATGAAATTGGAAAGAGTTTTAGAATTTATAGATTAATGTTATTTTTATGATATGCTAACAAACGATCTATAGGTCTTTGTATTACCTCGGTAATTTGTAAGCCATGAGTATTGGCAACAATTTCTAAAATATCGCTAAAATAATGGGCTATCGAGCCTATAAAATAGATAGATGTTTGACTGTTGATATCATAGGGTAAAACTCGGTATTTAAAAAATTCTTGAAATCCCTTTTTAATGAGACTCTTGATATAGTCATCGTCTTTAAAATCGAACATAAATTTAGCAAAGGTTGCTAAATACATATTAGGGTTTGCTTCTTTATAAATGTTCTTTTTTATATGATCTGCCTCTAAATTAAATTCGTTTTCAAACTTTTTAGAAATAGCTGCTGGCATACTTTTATAGTAATAATCTATAAGTAATCTTTTTCCAAAATAATTCCCACTAGCTTCATCCATTAAAATATATCCTAAAGAAGGCACTAACATATTCATGTGTTGCCCATCAAAGTAACAACTATTAGAGCCTGTACCTAAAATACAAACCATTGCAGGGTCTTTACCAGTAGCGGCATATACAGCGGCCAACATATCTTCAGAAACCACCACGCTTGCATTTACAAAAATGTTTTCTAATATATTTTTTAAAATAGCTGTGGGCTTTGGAGTACCACATCCAGCTCCATAAAAATGAATTTCTGTAACATCCTCTTTAATATGAATAAGTTGAAACATATTAATAATTCTGTTATGCAACTCTTCCTCTGGCACAACAGCCGGATTTAGGCCTAGAGTTCGTACTCTAAACACTTCATTTTTCTCATCATTTATAGCAATCCAATCTGCTTTTGTAGAGCCACCATCTGCAATTAAAATCATATCTAAAAAAATTTAAATCAAAGATATAATAACTTCTTTCACAAAACAACAGGCTAAAAAACTTCAATCGTTTTCGCTATAAAATAAATGTGTAAAATTAAAATATATGGTTTGTAAAAGAAAAACAATTATAATTATGGGCTAAGAATTTATGCTTCCTTAGCCGTCCATTGTTTTTTAAAGTATATCCACCAATCTTTAAAAAGAAGATAACCTAGGCTAAAAACAATTCCTAAAAACATATAAATAATCAATATAAGTGCTCTTTTAGGACCCGTTTTCTCTTTAGGTATTGTTACGGGTTTTAATATGGTAAAAATGGGTGTATCTTTTTTTACCTGTAAACGCTGTGTTTCCAATTGTTTTGCCAATTCAGTATACACCGTAAAAGCTAAATCATAATCAGATTGTAATTGCAATAATTTAGTTTTTGCCACAGCCGTATTTATAGCGTTATTTTGGTCTTGAAATAAAGCTAGCTTTAATTTGATATCGTTAAACTCTTGTTGCTTTTCTAAGTAGCGTTCTTCTATATAATTTAGTTGCTCTTTCGATTTTTGTGTCTTAAACTGCAAAGCATATTGTTGTAATAACTGTTGAGACCTCAAAGCCAATTGTGCACTAGCCTCTGGTTCTGGCAGCGTTACTGCAATAGAAATAAACCCTTCTTTAGCATTTACCTCAAGATTAATCTGACTTTCTAACAGTTTTATCAAGTCACTTTCTGCTGCAGAAATGCTAATAATTTGATTGTTAGATTTAGAAGTGCCTATTCCTGCCTCATCATCACTACCTTTGGCGAATGAAATTAGTAGACCTGGCAAACCAATTGTATATTTTTTTAAAGTCGCTAGCACTCCTGGATTATAAATGGTCTCAAAATATTCTTGGTAAGTAACTAAACTATCTTGTCCTTCAATAGTCAAGGGAGTTTTTAATAACTCTAACTGAAAAGGAATACTATTTACAATTTTAGGGTACAATGTTGGAGAAATTTCAGCAGCTGAACTTCCAGCACCAGATAAATTAATTCCTGCCAAAGAGGCCAAGCTTCCTAAATTACTACTCACAGATTTTCCTTCAGTTACGGGAACTATCGTAGAAGAAGCCGTGTAGGTATTTTTAGAAAAAATAGCAATAAAAAAACCTATAATTGTAAAAATAACAAGGGTTTTAATAACAAAACGACGTCCTTTCCAAAACTTTTTTAACAGGGCAATGATATCGATAGTGTCTTCTTCTAGAGCAGGATTCGTGTTTTGATTCATAAATAGTGCATTAAAGTTTTATAAAACATCTTTAGTTATTGAGTTAAAGATCTAATAATTAAGGCTAAAGTAGCAATCGACGAAGTAATTCCTAATACTTCTTGGGTAGACATTTTTTCCTTAGCTACTTTTGTGGGGATAAAAACATCTGCACCTGGCGCTAGTTTAGGGTAAAATGTAAAAAATAAAAATCGAGATACGGTTTTAATTTGACCGTTACTGTAGCGTACAAATATCTTTGATTTTTTTGCCGCATCTGTAAAACCTCCAGAACTATTTACATAATCTTTTAAACGATATTCTTTTCTATATTTTACTAAAGATGGTACCAGTACTTCTCCTGATACCTGTACGGTTTCTTTTATTTCTGGGATCACTAACTCATCACCCTCTAACAAGATCAAATCACTATCGGCCCCTGGATTTTGCATAATTTTTTCTAAATCAATACCAATAGAAGTAACATTACTTTCTGAAAATTCCTTTAATTTATCAGCCCCCACATCTTCACTTTCTACATTATAAATTAATTTTTTTATAGGGTTATCTTCAATTTTTCTAAACAAGGTTGCGCCTTTCAAATAGGCAAATTCGGTAAGTCCTCCTGCTCTCTTTACCAAATCAGAAATACGTTCATTTTTATTTTCTAACACATAAGCACCACTATAATTTACCTGTCCAGTAACCTTTACATATTGTTGCGCAGCATAGCCCTTCAAAGAACGTACGTTTATTTGATCGAAAGGCTCTATGTAAAACGGAGTCCCGTTGTTTAATGCTAAATTAGTTTCAGAAGATAGGGTAAACAATTTACTCAAAGTTTTAAAACTTCCATCTTTTAAGCGCCTAGAAATAGTGATGTTATTGGGATCAGCCCCCTCTTTAAGCCCACCAGACAGGGCAATTACATCTTCTATTTGCATTTTAGAAACAAAAGCAAGCGTATCGGGTTTATTAACCGCTCCTTGAACAAGAATAGTTCTTGGTTCTCTCAAATTATCTTTGTTAAATATCTGAACTACATCATTATTTTGTAAATCGATGTCTGTTTTCTCAGCTAAAATGGCTGCCACAGAAAAGGGTATATTTTCTTGGTAAGTGTTATCATAATTTCGAGTTATAATCCCTCTAGTTAAAAAAGCTTCTGGCGTTATCCCATCAGCCTTTAACAAAAGACCTCGTAAGGTCATATTGGGAAGTAGTTCATAGTTTCCAGGTCGATACACTTCTCCAGAAACAGTCACTTTATTTTTGTAACGATCTAAAACTTCTTGCACTAATATTTTATCTCCTGCTTTGATTTCAAATTGTGAGGCTTCAGACAATTTTACTTCCTTTACCACTTTTTGTGTACCGTCTAAACGTTCTAAAATTAATAAATCAGTATAAGCTTTAGAAGTAAAGCCTCCAAAATAGGCGATCAAATCAGATAAGGTTTGCCCCTCTTTTAACTCGTAAATACCTGTTCTTTTTACAGCACCTTCTACAGTAACTAAATTTTGATAAGGGCCTACCAACAAAACATCTTGGTCTTGTAATTTAAAATTCCCCTTTTGTGTACCATCCAATAAATAGTCGTAAATATCTAAGGTAGCAATAGTTTCATTTTTACGAACTAACTTTACCTCTCTAAAGGTCCCCATTTTATTTGGACCTCCTGCCACATACAAGGCATTTAAAACCGTAGACAATGAATTTAAGGCATAGGTTCCTGGGGCTTTTACCTCTCCTATAATATTTACCTGCACCGTTCTAATTTTAGATACGGTAATATTTGTAGAGATATGGCTGTAACTATCTTTAGGAGCACCAATACCTGCGTGCTTCTTTTTTAATTTTGTGCTTATTTTTTTTCTTGCGGCTTCTAAAGAAAAACCGTTTACATAAATAAAACCAACCCCATTAATTTTTATGTTTCCACGTCGGTCTACACGAGCAGTATAGGTGATTTCTGAGGCACCCCATAAATCTATCATCAATTCGTCACCAGGCCCTATTTGATAATTATCGGGTACAGCAATGTTAACACTAGGCGTAAACGAAATTTTTGAATTATTAAAAAAATCATACCCAAAAGGGGCATTCGTATTTTTCTTTTTACCAATCACTTTATCTGCTTGAACGCCGTATGCCTCAGAGACATCACTAGTAATTGGAGTAGAATCTGTAAGGTTTTTTGCTTGTTTATCTGCCGTATTTAAGCCATACACTCTTCGTTTAAATTCGGCTACTTTACTAGCAGAAACGCCTTGTGCTTTCGCTAAAGTTTCTAGTTGACTCATAGAATAACCCTCTTTTTGAATACGCCCCCAATAGGTAGCTATTTGTTCATCAGACAAAGAACTAATGTCTAGGTTTTTAATATCACCGAGACCTTGCGTAAAAACAAAGGCAGAAATAAAAACAAAATAAATTGTTACTAGGAATTTTTTATTCAAAATAATAATATTTTTTTTTACAAATTTAATCATTTAAGTTTTTTTAAATTGAATTTGATAAGAAGTTTTTCGTTTCCATCCTAAAGGATGCGCTGCTATAGATTCTAAATAGATTTTTCATCATTTTTATTTGGCTAGCTTGAAACTTTTTTATTGATGAAAGAAAAGGAATATAAAATCAATAGAATCAATAAAAGTAAAAGGAATGACGAAGCTAATAACCCAAAATAGCGAATGGCGTTAAACATGATGATAACAATAAGTATATTTACAATACCCATTGTAATGGAAGCTTTTTTGTGCGTAAGCCCTATATCTACTAAAACATGATGAATATGTTTTCTATCTGCTGAAAAAATACCTTTATTATTGATAAACCTTATAAATATTACTCTAACAATATCCAATGCGGGTATTAATAAGACACTTAATAAAAACAAAGGCAGCTCTTTCCTAGAAATTATAATCTCAGAAACAGGTTCAATATCAAGAGATAATAATCTCATGGTCAACATACCTAAAACCAATCCAACTAAAAGAGAGCCTGTATCTCCCATAAATATTTTTTTTCTAGAAGAAAAATTATAGCGTAAAAATGAAAGTATCATAGCCAATAGGCACACACAAATTCCTAAATAAAAATACAATTCTAAACTGTAAAATAACAACCCAAAGGTAGTTGTAATAACAATTCCTATAACAGAGGCCATACCATCTATCCCGTCAATTAAATTGTAAGCATTTATAAGACCAATGAGTAAAAAAACACTTAGCAACACAGAAATAAGAGGGTGTATTTCTTCGATCCCTAAAAATCCATGTAATGTGGTTATTCTAAATTCTGTATAAAACATCAAAATACCAACAGAAATAAGCTGACCTAACAACTTCATTCTCGGAGTAATGTTTTTAGAATCGTCTTTAAGCCCTGTAAAAAAAATAATAGAAAAAGAGGTAGCAAGAGCAATAATTATAGATCCTGTTTCCCATTTTTGAGTTAAAAACAAAGTAAACAATATAGAAATATAAAAGGCGATACCTCCAAAAGTAGGCACACTTTTTTGATGAGAACTTCTGTAATTCGGGGTGTCAATTAAATCAAACTTTAAGCTAATAACTCGTATTCTAGATAACACAAAAAAGCTTATTGTAAAAACAAAAATACTTAATAAAAGTAAATAGTATTCTGGTTTAAAATTTTCAATCAGCATTAATATTTTTTTTTTTGCAAATATAATACATATAAATTTATTTTCTTAACTTAAATAAATAAGATCCAAAAACCACCAACCACCAACCACCAACCAAAAACCAAAAACCATCAACCAACATATGGGAGTTCTATTTTAGATTATATTCACTAATGGTTATGCTTTTTAATGAATATAAGTACTAGAATAATATTCATATAGTGAACAAAACGTCTTAAAAATTATAACAACAGTCCTTAATAAAATTGTCAAAAAATTTAGAAAATTGTTCTCATTGCGGTTTTTAGTTCATCTTATTGTAAGAGATAATCGAAAGGTAGAATATCTTTCAAGTGGTTATTAATAGGACTGTCTATTGGACAACGTGTCTCAGATGTATTAAAATTAACAGCTAAAAACCTTAGAAAAGCTCCTTCTGGTTTATATATAGATATCATCCAACAAAAAACAAAAAAGGCAGTAACAGTTGGTGTTGCAGATCCTATGGTCATTGAACTATTAGAGCATGAATTCCCAGGAAGAGTTTCACAAGTTGCATTTAATAAAGAAATTAAAATACTTTGTAAGTTAGCAGGAATTGATGAATGGGTAAATGGATTTAAGAACAATCCGAAAACGCGGAGAAAAGAAATTGTAAAAGCACCCAAATATGAATTTGTAACCTCACATATTATGAGACGATCTTTTGCGTCTAATTACTATGGTAAAATTGAAACACCATTATTAATGAACATAACGGGACACACTAAAGAGAGCACTTTTTTAACGTATATAGGTACAAATCAAAACAAAGATGCACTAGCGGATTTATTTATGAAGCAGGCGGGGGTTATTTGGTAATTTTACTTTTTTATTCCAAACTGTACTAGTTTTCTTTTGTACCAATTTTTATTAGTTAATGTATTAAATAGCCAAACTCTAAAATCTCTATATAAAATGTTTCTATATATGTCTATTATTTTTGATTTTATAAAAAGATAGTTTTTAATTCTATTGTGCTTTCTTCTGATTTTATTAGTATTATTAAGTTGAATTTTAAAACCTCTTAAATATTCAGCTGCTTTTTTTGTTTTATTGTATTCTATACTATCTACAAAATTAAAAATTTCATGGCAGGCTGATAGAAAACAATTTAAAGGGTTAGTTAATTTGTCTAATGTATTCACCGCATCTTTTGTATTCGTTTTTTTTGACAATAAAAAAACATCATAGGCATTTCTCAAGTGTATTGTTCTAAAAAAAAAGCCGTTATCATTTATTTGGTTTGAAATTATAGATAAGTTTAATTTGTTTGAATAGCTCAAAACACTAAACCCTTCTATTAATTGAACATCCTTGTTTACAAAGTTATAATTAAATTCATTGATATATTTATTTAATAATAGTTCACTATGAATCTCTACAGCTGCAATGTTATTTTTCTTTTGAAGCCTAGTAAAATGTCTGAAATGACGTCTCTTATAACCGAGATTTGGAACAGCTGAATATTCATTATCTATTATTACTTTAATAGCTTTGGTATAGTCTTCTTTTGAAAAAATAAAATCAATGTCTCCAACCATACGTTCCCCAATATCTTGATAAATGCCAGCTAATAAATTCCCAGTTCCTTTTAAAAATATGGGTGTAATATTGTTAGCTAACAAAAGGGTATTTAATTCTTTGGCTTGTGAAATAATTTGCTCATTTCGCCCCCTATTTAAATTGGTTATATGCTCCATATAGCTCACTAAATCTTGAGGTAAATACTGCAAGAAACCTGTACGTTTTAAATTACAATACAATGCCGGAAAGATATAATGACTGGTGCTTACTTTTACCACTACATCCCAGTCTATCGTTTCTGATTTTAGTTGCTTCTCTATTTCATCTCTATTTTTTTCTTCCAAAGAAATAGTCAAACATTTGGCAATAAAAAATAAGGTTTCTTTATAATTCAATTGATTATTTTTTTGGAAAGAAAAAAATTACTTAGTTGGGTCTGGATCTCGAAGCATGATAGGCTGATCATCAATCTCTTTCAATTTATTTAAAGTAAACTTGTCTCTTACAGACTTTGTTTTTGGAAAAATATAATTAGAAAGCGTTACAAAAAGTTTTACACGCTCTGTTTTGGTAAGCTTGTCTTGGTTTATCAACAAATCATCCAATACTTTTTCATATAGAAGTTCCATCTTTTCTTTAATAGATGGTTCCTGTTTTTTTGCAGGGCCTCTTTTAGATTTTTTTCCTGCTTTTTTTGCGGATTTTGAATCGAAAGTCATAAACAATAATCTTATTTACAAGTCAAAAGTAATTAAAAAAATAATGAATAAATGATTAATTATATTTTAAAAGTATCAATTTTTATACATTTTCTCATAATATTCTTGATAATCACCAGAAGTTACGTTAGCCATCCATTCTTGATTTTCTAGATACCATTGTACGGTTTTCTCTATACCTTCCTCAAATTGCAAAGAAGGTTCCCAACCCAGTTCATCTTTAAGTTTAGTTGAGTCAATCGCATATCGTAAATCATGCCCAGCTCTATCTGTCACATAAGTAATCAGTTGCTCTGATGCACCTTCTTCTCTACCTAACAATTTATCAACTGTTTTAATAATTACTTTTATCAAGTCAATATTTTTCCATTCATTAAAACCTCCAATATTATACGTTTCCCCCAATTTACCCTTGTGAAAAATAACATCAATGGCTCTTGCGTGATCATTTACAAACAACCAATCACGAACATTTTCTCCTTTTCCGTAAACAGGCAGTGGTTTATTATTGACAATATTATTGATAAATAAAGGAATTAATTTTTCCGGAAACTGATATGAACCATAATTATTAGAGCAATTAGAGATTACTGTAGGCAAACCATAAGTATCTGCAAATGCTCTTACAAAATGATCGGAAGAAGCTTTAGAAGCAGAATAAGGGGAATGCGGATCATATGCAGTTTCTTCTGTAAAGAAACCTTCCGCGCCAAGAGAACCATATACTTCATCCGTGGATACATGATAAAATAAATGATTCGAAAAGTCATCATTCCAATATTCTTTTGCAGCTTGTAATAAACTGAGTGTACCCATTACATTGGTTTGTGCAAAAGAAAAAGGATCTTCAATAGAGCGATCTACATGAGACTCCGCTGCTAGGTGAATTACATCCGTAATTTTATATTCTTTAAAGAGTACTTTCATTTTATTAAAGTCGCAAATATCTTCCTTTAAAAAATGATAATTGTTATGGTTTTCAATATCTTTTAAATTCTCCAAATTCCCTGCATAAGATAATTTGTCAAGATTAAAGATTGTATACTCTGGGTAAGTATTTAAAAATAATCTTACAACATGTGAGCCTATAAAGCCGGCACCTCCTGTAATTAATATATTTTTCATAGGTTTTTGTTAAGAATTTAGTTTTTGAATACACTTTTCTAAAGAATCTCTCCAATAAGGAATAGTTGTCTTAAAATTCTTTTTTATTTTGGTTTTGTTTAATACTGAATAATATGGTCTTTTTGCTAAAGTTGGGTAATCTTTTGTTTCTATAGGAAGAACCTCACAATCTAATTTATTAATTTTCATAACAGCCGTTGCAAAATCATACCAAGATGCAACCCCTTCATTAGAAAAATGATAAACTTTACCAGCTTCATCAATACGATTCTGTTCATTTGATAAAATTGCTAAGCAAGTATTTGCTAAATCACCCGCAAACGTGGGAGTCCCTATTTGATCAAAAATTACGTTTAGCTTTTTCTTTTCTTTCCCAAGGCGCATCATTGTTTTTACAAAATTATTTCCATAGGCAGAATACAACCAAGACGTACGAATAACAATACCCTCTAAAGATGAATTAATAACCGCTAACTCACCTTCTCTTTTAGTTTTACCATAAACACCAATTGGACTAACCGTATCTTCCTCATCGTAAGGAAGAGTTTTTGTACCATCAAAAACATAATCAGTCGAAATATGAATTATTTTACCATTCACATTTTCCATAGCCTTCACTAAATTGAAAACACCTACAGTATTCACTTTTTTTGCTGTTTCAGCATCTTCCTCAGCTTTATCTACTGCTGTGTATGCAGCACAATTAATAACAGCTTTAATACTATTTTTAGTAACAAATTTATTCACAGCATCTTCATTGCAAATATCTATATCTGGTAAATCTGCATAAAAATAGTTCAGCGCTTTAAAATTAGGTTTGCAATCTTTGATTTCTGAACCTAATTGACCATTAGCACCGGTAATTAATACATTCATAAACTTAAATTTAATATATAAATGGATTATCTAAAGCAGCTAAAGTTGGTAGTTTAGCATCTTTATCAGATAGTTTTATCTCATTTTCTGATAAATTCCAATCAATTTGCAAATGGGTATCATTCCAAATGATACCCCGATCGTATTCGGGAGCATAAGTATTATCTACTTTATAAGCAAAAACAGCTGTTTCACTTAATACTGCAAAACCATGGGCAAATCCCCGAGGCACAAACAATTGTCTTTTATTTTCCCCTGTGAGTTTCACCTCTACATGTTTACCGTAGGTTGGAGAACCTCTTCTAATATCTACAGCCACATCTAGTACTTCGCCTTCAATACATCTAACTAATTTCGCTTGGGTGAAAGGTGGTTTCTGAAAATGCAACCCTCTTAAAACTCCTTTTGATGATTTCGATTCATTATCCTGAACAAAATTTACGAAACCAATATTTTCTTCGAAAGCTTTTTTATTATAAGATTCTAAAAAATAACCTCTATCATCTCCGAATACCGTGGGTTCAATAATTATTACCTCTTGAATCTCTGTTTTTATAAATTTCATTTAACGCTTTTTTACTAAGTTTAGAAGATATTGGCCATAGGCATTCTTTTTTAGGGGCTCTGCTAATTTCCTTACTTGCTTATCATCAATATATCCCATTCTGTAAGCTATTTCTTCTAAACAAGCTACTTTTAACCCTTGTCTTTTTTCAATAGTTTCAATAAATTGTCCTGCCTCCATTAAAGAATCATGAGTACCTGTATCCAACCAAGCGAAACCTCTTCCTAGTAATTGTACTTTTAGGTCATTTCTTTTTAAATACTCTTGATTAACAGTAGTTATTTCTAATTCACCTCTATTTGAAGGTTTAATTGATTTGGCAATTTGCACAACATCATTAGTATAGAAATACAAACCAACTACTGCATAATTAGATTTTGGGTTTTCTGGCTTCTCCTCTATAGAGGTAACTAAACCAGCAGCATCAAACTCAGCTACTCCATAACGTTCTGGATCATTCACATAATAGCCAAAGACAGTTGATTTACCTTGTTTTATGTTTTTTCGTGCATTTCTCAACGTTTCTGAAAAACCATATCCATAAAAAATATTATCTCCTAACACTAAACAAACATCATCATTACCAATGAATTCTTCTCCAATAATGAAAGCTTGAGCAAGACCATCTGGACTAGGTTGTTCTTTATAGGATAAACTTACACCTATCTCGCTACCATCTCCCAATAATTTTTCAAAATTTGGCAAATCTTGAGGTGTAGAAATAATTAAAATTTCTTTTATCCCCGCTAACATCAATACTGATAAAGGATAATAGATCATCGGTTTATCATAAACCGGTAATAATTGTTTAGATACTCCTTTTGTAATTGGATACAATCTAGTACCACTACCTCCTGCTAATATGATTCCTTTCATTTAAATTGTTTATTTAATTTTTCTTTAAAAACATAGAAGATAAATTTAGGTGTAGATACAAAGTTCCTGTAGAACAATCGCCTCGGCTCCTTTAAAAATCTTGGCAACCACTCCAGACCTAAAGAGATCCAGAAAGGTGAGGAGCGCTTAACATTTCCTGCATAAAAATCAAATACAGCACCTATAGAACAAATATTTTTAGCATCAAGTTGATCTTTAAATTGATGTACCCATTTCTCTTGTTTTGGCGCTGTCATACCAACGAACAAAACTTCCGGTCTAAATGAATTGACTTGAATACACATTTTTTTTGACTCTTTATCAGAAAAAGAAGCTTTAAAAGGTGGAGAGTAACAACCAAATGTAATATTGGGATAATCAATTTTTACTTTAATACTAATTTTATCTAGAGTCTCTTGAGAAGCCCCTAGAAAAAAAACAGAGCCTTTTTCTTTATTCATTTTATTCATTAAAAAAAGGAAAAGGTCATGTCCTGCTATTTTTTTTATTGAATTTTTATTGAGCACTCTCTCTGCCCAAACAATACCAATACCATCTGGCAACAAAATATCAGATGCTTTTAAAGATTCTTCAAAACCAATATCTTGTTTTGACACACAATAACTATGAGGGTTTATGGTATTTATTACCCTATTTTCATTAAAGTTTATTTCTTCTAATGGAAGACTATTAATTTCATAATTTAATAACATTATACTTTATTTAAAACATTCTTTAGACGTTTCTCGAAAACTTCAATAGTATAAGACTCATAAAATTTTAATCTACCTTTTTCTCCCAGCATTTTTGATTTTTCTGGATTTTCAATTAGAAATTTTATTTTATCTGCTAAATCTTGAGAATTTTTTCTTCTCACAATAAAACCCGTTTCATTATCAATAACTATATCCGGTATTCCTCCTTCATTTGTAGAAATAACTGGTAAACCAAACATCATAGCTTCTAAATTAACCAAACCAAATGTTTCATAGTCATAGAAAGTTGGAAAAACAAAAACATCTGAAGATTGAAATATTTCATACTTTTCTACATTATATTTTTTTCCCAAATAAGAAACACAGTCCTGAAGATTTAAATTTTTAAGTTTGCTATTGAATTCTTCTGAGTTAATATCTCCTTCACCTCCTACAAAATTGCAAAAGAATGGTAAACCTTGGTCTTTCAATAACTTTAAAGCATCTAATAGTATAAATACACCTTTACTTTCAATTAGATTTGATAGAAAAAGTAATTTAGGAATCTCATTTACTTCCTTCTTTATGTTTTTAGGAGATGCATGATCAGGAATACCATTAGCACAATAAAAAACATCCGCGGGTGATACATATTTGCTAACATCATCATATAATCTTTCTGATAATAAAATAACTTTAGTGTTTTTAAATAAAATTTTGTAGAAGAAATTATCTAAAATTTTGTTTTGGTAACATGAAACGCCTTTATTATGATAATGTAAAACCAATTTCTTGCCAAATAACTTTGTCAATAAAGCAATTGGAAAATCTTTATAAAATCCAATACCTTTAGCAGTAATTGCCAAGTAGACTATTTCTGGTTTATATTTCAATAGTTTAATAATTACTTTTGAAATTATCTTTAGATATCTATAAATTTTAACAAGAGGATTCTTACCTATTTCATCTAATCTTCTTGAGGTAGATAAATTGATGTAATTTCCATTAAAGGAAGTGTTTATAATTTTTGAATCTTTTATGTATTGGCCTACCATAGCTGATCCATGAACTGGAGGCGGCAGATGAAGTACAAATAGAATTTTTTTAATCATTAAATAGCAATTTAATTTTATCTAAAATTCTTTGATAAATTGTGAATTTATCATTGAAAGCTTTTATAAGTTCCTTATCGTATTTGATGAAGTAATTAAATTTAAAAGAAGTTTTATTTGAATCATCTAATTTTGTCAAGAATTTTTTGGCTCCCACTGTATGCGTTGCTTCTTTTGAAAAACCTATACTTTGAACTTTTGAAACTTTAGGAAATACGCAAGCTAAATTGTCAATATATTGCTGAAAACAAAAACGAATTGCCCAAGAGTCAATTTCACCTCTCATCTGTGCTTTTAGCATTCTCGTCATATCACTTCCACCAATATTAAATTTTCTAATAGCTTCTTTATTGCTAATGAAATTCTTATAACTGGACACCTCCCAATCAACAGACTCCCAACGATCAATCCATGTTGCCCAACCCCAAGAAGAAGCGCGACAACCAAAATAAAAATCTTCATCAAGGTCATCTAAACCTTTCAGTTTCATCGTATACCCAGAAATACTAAACACCTTTGGGTCATTTATATAATATAAAAGAGATTGATTCATAAAGTTTAAAAAGTTAGGTGATGTAATTAAGTCATCCTCTAGAATAATAACTTTTTTATGGACTTTAATTACTTCTGACACACCAGATATAATAGAGTTAGCCAGACCCTTATTGTTTTCGGACTCTCTAATAGTTACAGATTTAAAACCAGTTATAGTTTTTAAATACTTTCTTACTTGCTGTATTTTCACTTCTCCTTGCTTTGTTTTACTACCGTCAGAAAAAACAAATAGTTCACTTTTTGAGGCTAAAAAATTTTGTTGAAGTGCCTCTATTGTTTGTTTTGTTTCTTCTAACCTATTGAAGGTGAAGAGACAAATAGGCGCAAAATTAGTTTTCATTTTTTTTATTTTAACTAAGTTAAAGTTATTTTTTTTGATATAAGCTGGTAAATAAAAAAACCCAAAACACATAATCGAAATATCCAAAAAGTAATCCTACATCTGTTGACGCTCTAAGTATAAGTGCCATGAATAAAAAAGAAAGTGATTTATTTATCTTAAAATATTGATATAGTTTTTGAAGAGAATAATATCCAAAAATTAGTGAACCAATACCAACAGCAGAATGAAAATTAATATAAGATGAGTGAACGTGGTTATATTTTGCAATTTGATTAGGCAAATCAGCGTTTACGTCAACACCCAATAAAACTTTAAAAAAGTCTAAATTATTAAGATAACTAGAAACTATCGTGGATCTACCTCCATCAGATAAAAAATTTTCTAAGCTAGAAAACTTTTTTAAACTATTAAATTCTTCCATTAGGTAAGTACTTATAAGAATTCCAATTAAACTTGATATAATTGCAAAATAATAGACGAGTTTCAATCCTTTATTATAATAGATCAGCACTGAAACAAGAATGAGAATCGAGGACACTATACCAGCTCTACCAAAAGAATAAAAACTTAAAAAAACAGTTATAAGGGAAGGAATATAACTTGGCTTCAAGTTATTTTTAAAAGAAATCAAATAATAAGGTATAACCGTAATAATAAGGTAAAAAGAAATATAATTTCTTGAATTAAGAAAAACAAATTCAGGATTTAAATTTAGTGTAAGACGGTACAATATATATATTGTTAAAAACAAAAAAGGAATTAAAAGAATCTTCGAGTTTAATTTAAAATAACTCAATCTTACTCCAATTATGGAACAAATAGTTAAATTAAAAAAAGCGCCTAACAGAAAATAATTTCTTATAAAAATTGAATTCAATAAAAGAAATCCTAATAAAATAAAAACTAAACTAGTAGGTTTGTTTATCTTTTTTAATGTTAACCTAAAATTAGGAGATATAAAAAAATCAACTACTATCAATCCTCCTAAAATAGTTGAAAATAAATTTGTTTTTATAATTTCATTAAACATATATTGTTGATAAATTAGAGCAACAATTATATATATAAGAATTAACGAAAACGTTGAGAATTCACGAAATTTATTTTTAGAAATATTAATATTCAAATCTAGTTTTTAGCTTTATTATTATTTTTAAAATCAATAATTACGTCTAATGGTGCATCAATATTTCCCTCAAAAGAGTATGACTCCAAAACATTTCCCTCGGCCCACTCATTCCATGCCTTTATTAAAATTATGTCATGACTTTTATTATTTAGTCTTTTAATGAATGAAAGCTGTTTTCTTATTAAATCTGAAATTAATCCATCAATCAAAAATCCATTTCTTTTATACCTTGGAGTATTGTCCCAACCTGACAATAAGCAAGGGATATAATTAGTTTTATTCTTAAAAAAATTAATTTGATTTTTTTTAAATGCCTTTAAATAATTTGATTGTTTAATTACAACCGGGCCTTTAATTAAGTTTTTTCTTTGAAGGAATCTTGATAATCTAAAGGAAAAACTTCTTACGGTTGTATCTCCAGGGGGAAAACCAACTTGTGAATGATTTAACCCTTCTAACCCAGTAATATCTTTGTCTACAGGAAAAAACCAATAAAACCCTTTACCGTATTTTTCTTGTGATAAATGTTCTAAAAACAATATATACTCCTTTGCTTTTTTTAAATGCGGATTTAACACTTGGAAAACGGGTAAATCATTTATTTTAATATATCTTTCATCTTCTATAAATTTTGTAATATATGCAAAATGCTTAAAAGCAGATTTTTTAGAATAAGTTTGTTTAAATATTGTAGTCTTATCTTCACCAATCCATGATTTTGTCCAATTGGTGTTAGCCCAAGCAAAAAAGAAATTTTGTTTTAGATTTTTGTTTGAAAGATGAATTTCTTGAACTTTATTTAGAGTTTTAGTATTTTCATCGAACCAATAATGCCAATACCCAAATCCATCAATACCTTTTTTAATTGAGTAATTATTAATATGAATATTAGCCTGTAAATCACTTAAGTCATAAAAATTCTTATCCGGTGGTAAAATTGGTTGTTTATGATTCTTAAACAAAGGTTTAGCTTTCTTAGTATTTACCCAATCTGTAAATCCTTTTCCCCAATATTCATCATTTTCTGGTGTTGAGTGAAACTGTGGTAAAAAATAACTATATATTTTCATTGAAGTTTTTATTTAATAATATTTTTTATTGATTCTTTAATTATTTTATTAGCATCTTTAGATAAAAAATATGAAATTGCTATACATACAGCTATATAAAATCCAGTGATTAATAAAATAATCATAAAATTTAAGGCTGATTTTTCTTGTGGAAAAAATCCTATACTATATTTAACTAAAATAAATAAAACAATTATGGGTATTGTTAAATTAGTGAAGATTTTATTAAATAAAAACTTCACTGAAATTATATCATACTTATGGAGTATTATAATATAATAAATAATAGAAATTAAAATCGTTAAAAGCTTAAAAATTGGGAATGTTAGTATACCATAATTAGAATATGTTAATAAAATCCCTAGCCAATATATGAATGGCATAAAAATAGATATAATATATAATTCCTTAATCTTTTCTTTTGATGTTAAGTAAATTCCGGCTAGATATGAAATAAACGAAAAAGTAAATAGTAATGAAAAAAGTTTAGCCATTAAAATACTTTCTTCATAAGTAGTGCCAACCCAACTCAAAATCAATGGTTCGGAAATTAAAGAGAAAGCGATGGTTGGAAGCATTGTAAAAGGAGCTGAAATTATCATTATTTTCATCAAAAATTGTCTTAAACCATTATTGTCATTGTTACCAACAAAATAATTTGCACGGACCAAAAAAGGTCCAAAGATTATTCCAAAGATAGATCTAAATAAAGCTGCAAAAGTTAAACCTATTGCAAAAAAAGCAACTTCCTTAGCGCCTATAAATCTACCTACAACTATTTGATCTAATTCATAAAAAGCGATCCATGACAACATGTTTAAAAAGCTTGGATATGCTAGTTTTTTTGTTATTTTGAAAATTTTATTTGTAAACTTAAAACAACTAAATAATTTAATTATGTCATAATTGAATCTATATTTTAAAATTAATGATAAAATTATTGTTCCGAATACTGTGCTAAAATTTAAAAAAATATAATATTCAACAATTAAATAATTATCAAATCTAAAAAAATAGAATGTTGATATTATAACGATAGAGTTTGTTATAATCGAAACTAATTTGCTTAAATATCCTTTTAACCTAATTTCGAAAATTATTGAAAAAACTCTTTGTAACACAATAAAAGGAGAAGATAAAGCTAGTGTTAAAAGTAAATTAGAAGCTATTGAAATAGAATCTTTACCTTCCAAATTTGTTATTAGTTTTGCTGGATTAAAGCTTAAATACGTGAAAGTTAAAGTTAAAAACAAAGACATTAATAACGTTACAAAACCACCAAAACCAATAAAGTTCATTTCTCGAATCCTATTCCCTTGTGAATAACTTTCTGTAGCGTATTTTGTAGAAGACGCTAAAAAACCAAGGTCAACGTAACTTATAAAAACAGTTACGGAAACACATAATGCATAAATGCCATAAACTTCAGGATTCTTTGAAAGAGCTGGAACTACAATTAGTAGACTCAAAAACCTTAATGCCAAAGAAGCGCCTTGAACTATATAATTTCTTATATATTCACGTGAATATTTTGTTTTGGAATCAATCATTTAGATAGCTTACTTTTAATAAAGCGAAACCACTTTAATTTAATTATCCATAAAAACAATGAATAGTATAAAATAAGCATCATTTTTTTTCTAGAAACTCCATGATTAAGACCAAGAATATCTTCGACCTCTTTTATAATTTTATCATCATAATTCTCTAAAACGAAATTATTTTGAATTGTTAATTTTTCTTTCAAATAAGAATATTGTGGATGTTGAGGTTCCTCTATAACCCCTTTAGGAAAATTCTTATCTGATTTGTTAATTGTAGTAGATCTATCCCCAAATAAGAAAAATGGAATCCTAATTTCTACTGATAAAAAAGTTATAGTAGATATTTCATTTGCAGTTATAAACTTAGAGCTACTAATAATGTCATATAATCGTTTTTGAAACCTTTGATCACTTGTATTTCCAGCTGTTACAACTTCAAAACCGTGATTAATATATTTTTTAAAAGTACCATTATTTATATCATGCATATGTAAACAAATCCTAATAGGGTGGAAACTAGAAGGCATTTTTTTTAAACTAGTGCAATATTTATCTACATTAAACTCAAAACCATTATTAGGTAAAGAGTGCACTGGAAAACATGTTGTCCACTTTGCTTCTTTTTCTTGTTCAATGAAATGAGATCTTCTATAAAAAACTGAAGGAGAATATAATACATCTGCCTTTTTGTTAGTTTCTTTAATATAATTTTCAGCTTTTGTTTTCCTATGAGTAAGAAAATATGGTGCATTTGCATCTTTTTCATGCAAATAGGGTGATTCCATAAAATCTGGACCACTATGATCAGTGTAAACTGCTAAGGGGAAAAAACTTGGATAATAACCATAATTTCTAATAATTTTACCAAAGCCATACAATTCAGATGACCAATATATCCAGAAAGAATCTCCTTTGAATGCATTTTTAGGGTCACAAATTGATATTAGTTCTTCTACTTTCATATGTTAGCGTTTCTATTGAATGTGAACTCCTTTTCCAAAAATTATGAACTCTTCTTTACTTTTTTGGGATTCGACTAAACAATTAAGAATAGAAGGTGGCAGATAATCTATTGTTGTATCAATTGGAACTTTCTCATTTGATACAAGTTGATTAGATTTAACAAGCATGTGATCAATATACCATTGATAACCTGTATTGGTTACTCCTAACCAATCAAAAAACGGCTTTATAAATACTTTTTGATCACTTTTTCTTAATAAAATTTTATTTCCATCTGACGAAGTGATCCTTTTATGCCTAATTTCTCTAACTACATGATCATTTATTTTTCTATATCCGTGTCTTTCAAATTTTAAAAGATCATGAATAGAATAATACACAGAAGAACCTGCTCTTTCATAAATATCAAAAGTCGAATTATTTAATTCTGGTTGGAAACCAAAATTTATTGTTGACTGATTTTGTTTTAAGGGATCCCATTTAAGATAGTTACTTAGATATATTCCTCTAACTTTTTTTCCTAAATTTTTAATCGATGGATAATTATAATAAGATAAATGTCTTTCATTTACTTGAGCTCCGTTCCCTATGAGAGTATCAATCTCAACGTTAAATAAATCATGTTCTTTTCTTGACCATTTAGTCATTTCTACTTCGTCTAAATGGGAAAACTTACCAACCTGTTCAACCGATTGATTACCACCCCATATTACCAAAGGAATTCCTCGGTCTTTAGCTATGTGAACGGGGAATGATGTGTGAAGTTGATGAAATGGTAATAAAGCATGCTTATATTTTCTTAAGCTTGTTCTTATTAATTCCTTATATGTATTAATATCAGGGTTATAAACAACACTATCAAGGTCAAAATAAGTCATCAAATTTTGTAGATTTTGCCAACCAATGTCATTTAAAAAATAACTATTAACTGAAACCAGTAAAGGGTTTATTTTTAATTTCAGTACTTCTGACACGACATAATAATCCTCCGCATCTCCTAAAACAGGAATAACACAATCATAAACACTGGAGGATTTGGTTTCTTTAATAATTTCTTTTAATCTAACTAAGCGATTGTCCCAATCTAATTTATATTTTTCCTGATGTGTTATACAGCCTAGACAATTTTCTCCTTTGAAAGAAAATCCAAGAGGATGCGAATTAGTATAACCACAAATGATACATTTTTTTTCCATTTATCTTTTTAAGGAGTATTCAGTATGTAGAACTTTATTTTCAATCAGGATTGAAACAATTTTTTTTTCTTTGTATAATTCTTTATTTAAATTAACGCCACCTGATACAATTATTTTTTTCGAGTTAAAAAATTCATGATCTAAAATATTCATATTGAAAGAATTTGAAACACCTTCGCTAGAGCAATCAGTAACTATTAACTCATCACACATGGATATATTTTTTAAGTTAATAGATTCTATTGAAACAAACTTGTTAAGTACTGAATTATATACCATCAAACTACTATTTACATATTTTAATGGGATACTGCCAACTATTGCTTGTTTTCCTATTAAATTTCGAGTATAACTGATAATATTTGAGTTAGATAGTAAACTACTGGAAAAGATTAGTCTTTCAAAACTTAAAGATCTTACCCTATCAATTCTTTCTTTATTATATAAACCTCCACCGAAACTAAGAGGTGTTGATGATTTAATTTTAGACAACTCCAATATATCGGAATAAAAGGACTCATCATTATCCATACCTTTTACAGGTCTAATTATAGAAATTTCATCAACATGATATTCCTCGAGGTGATCTAAAATGTTTTGGATTTTTCCAAGAGGTCTTTGAAGGCTCCATCCGTAAGATTGGTAACAATAACCATCTTTAAATAATATTACTGCTCCTTTTCTCATTAATAAATCAATTCAATTAATTCCTTTCCTGTAATTTGACTTTTTTCAGGGTGAAATTGAAACCCTATAATATTATCTGAGCTAATCATCGATATAAAATTAGGATAATTTGGTATTTTTATGGCTTTTAAATCATTTGAAAAAACCCCAAAACTATGATTATAAAATACACGACCTCTTATGAGTTTTCTTCTTGACTTTGAATATTGTTGATTTCTCCAGTTAAATGATAATTGGTCTTTATTAAATTCAAAATTTGCCCAACCTGTATTACTATCATTGTTTTCTTTGATTGTCACTACATTTCCTGAAAAAAAACCCAACCCTTTAACATGGCCATCCTCTTGTAAGTTTTCGAAGAGTATTTGAAATCCTAAGCATATACCGATCAATCTTCCTCCATTATCGATATGCTTTCTAATAGCTATATCAAACTTTTTTTCTTTTAATCTTTCCGAATAAACTCTAGCTGATCCAACTCCTGGTAATATCAATAAATTTGATTCTAAATCCACTGCTCTATCAACTTTTCTAGAACTTATATTTGACTTTGTTAACCAATTTTCAATTGATGAAACATTACCTAATCCAATATCAATAATATCAATTTTCATAATCTAAACCTACTTTAAACTTAGGAACTGGTCGAACCTTTCCCTCAATTAATTTAAAAATATTGAAGTTTACATACTTGTAAGCAATGTCCCAAAATTCCTGAAAACTAATTCCTACATATTTACAATAACTAATAATTATATCATCATGACAAACACCGTCATATTTTTCAACAAGCTTAATTCCATCTTCTCTAGACATTTTAGCCAATCTTATAGCCTCATTAGCATAATCACTTGCCCTTCCAAAGCCAAATTTATAATACTTTAGCATCATATTAATGTTTGTAAATTCTTCATCTAACATAGAGGCATTTGTAATATCTCCTGTAAAAGATTCTTCTCCTGGTCTTAGTGTCAGTCCGTGAAGTGCTGCGTAAGCAGCGTTATTTTTAAATGACCAATCATCCCAGGCAGGTCCTAGAAAAAATATATTAATTTTCTTTTTTTCAAAAAAAATTTGAGTTGGATACTCATAATGATTTTTTTTGTAAACTAAATCTAAAGCTTCGTCAATCCACTCATCTTCACCCGAAAGAGTATTCATATTCCTAAGATTGTTTGCGTCAAATTCATCTATTCCACTAACAGCATTGTCACCTACTTGAGTTGCTGTGTTTTCCCCCCAAAAGATTGTGTTTACTCCTAAGTCTATTGCAATTCTTGGTACTGTGGAAAACAAAGCCATTTCCGTAGACTTACTAACGTTTCCAAATTGCTTAAAGCTCTCTAAGGATAATATAGCTGATGATTTCGGTGCTGGTGTAACTACCATTAAATCGAACCCCATTTCAATTATATTTGATAGATTTTTAGCACCAATCTCTGACATTTGCTTGGGTGGATATGCAACACAAATTAATAATGGTCTTAAACCTAACCTATCTCTTACCCATTGAGCCTGTCTAGTACTATCTTTACCTCCACTTACACCAACAATACAGTCATAAGCCCCTTTGTTTTTTTGACCGATTCTACTAACTCGATATTTCTCTCTAAGCTCTAATAATTTAATCCTATTTGGCTTTGGCGGTAAATTATTTTGAAAATAACATGGCAAACATAAGCCATCTCTAATTTCAGCATTAGGCCTTAAATCAGTAGACAAACAATTTTTACAGTATTTCATTATATCCCATGCATTAATTGATTAATGAAATAATTAAAGAATTATAATATCTCCCTGCTTCAAAACAATTATCTCTTAGCAAACCATCTTGTTTGAAATTAAATTCATTTGTAAAAAAATCTATTTTTTCAGTATCAAATTCATAGAGTTCCATCCATATCTTATGTAGATTTAAGTTTTTAAAAGCATAATCTATTAATAATTGAACGGCTTCTTTTGCTATACCATCATTTCCTATGTATTTATTATCATCACCAATATAAAATGAAAAATCAGCAGACCTGATAATCCAATTAATGTATAATAATCCCGCAGCTCCGATGGGTTTTTGATTATCTAAATCAACAATAGTAAACATAAAATTAATATGTTTAGTCTTTTGAAGGTGCTCAAACCAAGATTCTTGATCGGTTAAAGATAGCTCTCTAACCTCTCTAAAATTCTTTCTGAATTCGACAATATTTCTCCAGTCTCTTAGAAATGGTAAATCTTGTTTTTCAACAGCTCTTAGACCTACTTTTTTTCCTTTGATCATAATGAAAAATATTTTTTAGTTAAATGTTCACCTGCGTCAATATCCATTAACAATTCCTTTCCAATAAGGTTTGTTTTTTCGAAGGGCTCAAAACTTCCTTCAGAAATTGGTCGCAATGAAATTAAATCAGATTCTAAAAGTCTATGTCCTTTTTTTAAATTAGTCCTAACTCTTATACACCTTCTTTGAACTAATTTTGATTGTTCTTCATTTTTTTCAACAATCTTGACACCATCACCTAAAGAAACTAATAATTCATATGATCTATCTACCATATCTCTCCAAGATTTTGGGTTCATAGCAAACCCATGGTCAGGTCCTTCTTGATCATTGTTATCAGTAAAATGCTTTTCTATAACTCTTGCTCCTAATGCAATCGCTCCTAAAGTCGTAGCATGGCCAGCAGTATGATCAGACAAACCTAAGACAGTATTTGGGTAATCTTTAGAAAATTGTTTTAACACATTTAAGTTACAGTAGTTAAAGTTTTCGATAGACCCCGTGTAATTAGTATTACATTGCATTAAAACTAAATCTTTTGTCTTTTTTAGTGCCATTTTCATAACTCTTGAAACATCTTTATTTGTGGATGCTCCAGTAGCTATCAAAACAGGTTTCTTTTTATCTATTATGTAATCAATAATCTCTAACCAAGTGATATCTCCAGAGCCAATCTTATATAGATCTACGAAAGGATTTACTAAATCTACAGATTCAAAATCATAAGCACTTGTAAAATAGTCAATTCCTATCTTATCACATTCCTCTTTAAGAATCCTTGTCCAGTCTTTAGAAATACTAGCATCCTCATATACTTCAAATACTGATTTTTTCCATTTTGATTGATGTGAAAGTTTCCCTTTCATATTATCAAACCCTGTTTTGCTTACAATTTTATCTGCTTGAAAATTCTGGAACTTTGCCGCATCAGCACCCGCTTCTTTGGCTAGATGTATTAATTTTATAGCTTTTTCAAGAGAACCATTGTGGTTAGCACCTATATCAGCTATGAAGTATAAAGAATTATCATCAATTATTTTTCTTCCTAATTTAATTGTGTTCATATTTCTCTTTAATTTTTAAGATAGTTTGCTTTAAAGATATTGGATCTCTTTTATATTTTTTTTGATAATAATTAGAATCGAGAGATTGATCATTAGATCTTTTAGCTCGTTTCTCAAAAGAAGATATTGATCTTTCAGATAGATTTTCAGTAGATAAATTAAGTTCTTTTAGTAATTTCCTTCCAAAATCAAACTTAGTACATAATTCACCCCCTATATGAATTATTTCAGAATTAATATTGTCACTATTTATTAGAAACTTTATTTCATCTACTAAATGCCATATAGATATTGGTGTAAATAAAACATCCGTAAACAATCCTATTTTTTTATTTTCTTTTGCAGTATTAATTACCCATTCAACGAATCCAATTCTGTTTTTATTTGTATTAAAACCAACTATAGTAGTTCTTATTATTGTATATTGTCTATCTAAAGTGTTTTTAAGAAAAAATTCTCCTAACTCTTTTGATTTACCATAAGTATTCTCAGGTAAAACAGAATGAATCTCTTTTGCCATATGTAATGAAGAAGGAAAAACGGCATCGGTAGATATATATATTATTTTAGTATTCGAATTGGTTGCTTTTAAAAGTTTATGAACAGAGATTCCATTCACATCTAATGCTTTTAAACAGTTCTCTTGACAGTAATTACCATCAGTTATGGCTGCACAGTGTATAATTAATTCTGGCTGCGACCAATCTATTAGCTCTTTGTAGGATTCAGTTGATAAGTCAAACCTCTTATAATCTAGAGGGAATGTAATATTTGAATTACCTGTTCCATAAACCTTGTGATTTTTTGATAACTCTATTGCAAGTGTAGAACCTAACATCCCCGAAGCTCCAGTAACCAATATCCTCATGCTATAATTTACTTTTTATTTTATATTTTAATTCAGCAAGTTGCCAATCAATTAAATTATCAATGTCTTGAGCTTCCATCTCAGAAACCTCAATATAACCTGTTAGTTCTGTTATTAATTTTTGTTTAGAAAGTAAACTATTAACTTTAAAACTATAAAATTGTCCAGCATCATGATAAGAATTTTCTAAATCTTGAGAACGTGTTATTAAATGTTCAGGTTGAAGCATTTCTACCAATCCTTTATCATTTAATCTTACAGCTCTCTGGATAGGAAAACCATATTTAATGATTGGAAAAACACATTCTAAATTATATTTTTTTAATAAATAAAAACTTTCTTTTAATTTTTCTTGGGATAATAATGGAGTGCATGGGTATATACAAGATGCATGGTCAAAATACCTACCAACTTTTTGATATCTTAAAATGACTTCTTTAATGACGTCAATTGTAGTTGCAGTATCACTAGAATTTTTATTACTTCTTTTAAATGGGACTTTTGCACCATAACTTTCAGCGATATCAGCAATTTCATCATCTTCAGTTGAAACCATAACCTCATCAAAAAGTTGAGAATTAATTGCGATTTCAATTGCATATGCTATTATTGGTTTTCCTAAAAAATTTTTTATATTTTTTCTAGGTATTCTTTTACTACCTCCTCTTGCTGGTATAATTGCTAGTTTAGCCATTCTAAATTTTAAAATTTGAATCTACATGTATTTTAACCAATTCTCTTAAAGATGCTATCGTCTCCCAATCTGTATTATTTCCTGAATTATATGAAAATCCATTAGGTACATCTTTTCCATTAAAAGCTAGTTTATAATCATCCTTAGAATATTGTGAATATGGAGACTTTTGTGGTAAAATTGCATAATAATTACCTAAATCAATAGTATTATAAGAGTCAGAAGACGTTATCATTTCCTCATGTAATTTTTCTCCGGGTCGAATTCCTACTACTTTTTGTTCTAACTCCGGGGCTATAGCAGTAGCGACATCTGTAATCTTATAAGATGGTATTTTAGGAACAAACACCTCTCCTCCCCAAGCTTTTTCAATTGCATAAAAAACCATCTCACAACCATCTTGAAGAGAAATATTAAAACGTGTCATTCGATCATGAGTAATTGGAAGAAATTTTTCTCCTTTTTTCTTTTTATTCAAGAAAAATGGCATTACCGATCCATTTGAGCCCATTACATTTCCATATCTTACAACAGAAAAACGAATATTATGTCCACCTTTCATATTGTTAGCTGCTACAAATAATTTATCAGAGGCTAACTTTGTTGCACCATATAAATTAATTGGAGCAGCTGCTTTATCCGTTGAAAGTGCTACAACATGACTAACTCCAGAATCTAATGCTGCATCGATAACGTTTTCTGCACCATTAATATTTGTCTTCACACATTCCATTGGATTATACTCTGCTAAATGAACATGTTTCATTGCTGCTGCATGTATCACAATATCAATACCTTCAAAAGCTCTTTTTAATCTTGACTTATCTCTTACATCTCCAATAAAATATCTTATTGCTGGATATTTATCTTCTGGAAACTCTTGTGCCATCTGAAAATGCTTTTGTTCATCTCTAGATAAAATAACTAGCTTTTTAACATCAGGATTTCTTTCTAAGATTAATCTTGTAAACATTTTCCCAAAAGAACCTGTTCCCCCAGTTATTAAAATTGACTTTCCATTTAAGTTTAACATAACTTTATTTTTAATATAATATTTTAAAAACTATTTGTAATAATTATTTGCGTTGAACCCACCTTTTTTCAAGTATTGATCTTTTTTCATCAACTTTATATCTGCATGCATCATGTCTTTTACCAACGATGATAAATCATTTTGTGGCACCCAGCCTAATTTTTCTTTTGCTTTAGTAGGATCTCCAATTAATAAATCAACTTCTGTAGGTCTAAAATAATCTGGATCAATAGACAATATTTCTTTTCCTATTTTTAATTGAAATTCCGAATTAGAACATTTTACAACAGTAGCTTTTTCATTGACACCGGCGCCTGTAAATTCTAGTTCTATTCCCACTTCTGCAAAACTCATTCTCACAAATTCTCTTACCGTAGTGGTTTTACCAGTTGCTATCACCCAGTCTTCAGGTTCTTCTGCTTGTAAAATCATCCACATCATTCGCACATAATCTTTGGCATGGCCCCAATCACGCTTCGCATCCAGATTCCCTAGATACATTTTATCTTGTAACCCCAAAGCAATTCTAGCAGTTGCTCGTGTAATTTTACGCGTTACAAATGTTTCTCCTCTGCGAGGGCTTTCGTGATTAAATAAAATACCATTACATGCAAAGACATCATAGGCTTCACGATAGTTTTTAGTAATCCAAAATCCGTATATTTTTGCAACTCCGTATGGTGATCTCGGATAAAATGCTGAATTTTCATCATAAAATCCTTTTTCATTTTTATTGTCAGACATCCCTCCATAGAGTTCAGAAGTGGAGGCTTGATAGATTCTTGTTTTCTTTTCTAAGCCTAGTAATCGGACTGCCTCTAAAATACGTAGAGTCCCTAAACCATCTACATTTCCAACATATTCTGGAGTATCAAAAGAGACCTTAACATGAGACATCGCTCCTAAGTTATAAATTTCATCAGGCTGACAGTTCTGAATAATCTTAGTGATATTTAGAGAATCCGTTAAATCTCCATAGTGCAACTTTAAGCGCTGATTAGGGTGGTGAGGATCTTGATATAAATGATCAATACGGTCTGTATTTAATGAAGAAGCTCTTCTTTTGATTCCGTGTACTTCATACCCTTTTTCTAACAATAACTCTGCTAAATAAGACCCATCTTGACCAGTTATTCCTGTAATTAATGCTACTTTCATATGGTTAATTAACGTGTAATTTAACTTTTTTAATACTATTTATATTTTTTAAAAACCATTCATAGGTTTTTTGTATTCCGTTTTCTAACTCTGTTGAATATTGCCATCCAAGTTCTTTCATTTTAGAAACATCCATTAATTTTCTTGGCGTACCATCTGGTTTACTGGCATCCCAAAGAATATTCCCTTGGTGCCCTGTTACTTTCTGAATTGTTTCTGCCAGTTCTTTAATTGTAATATCTTTTCCAGTACCGATGTTGTACAAGTACTCTGGTAAATTATTTTCTAAAGCATAGACCACCGCTTCCGCCATGTCATCCACAAATAAAAACTCTCGCATTGGAGTTCCACTCCCCCAGAGTATTACATCAGAATGGTTATTCAGTTTCGCCTCATGAAATTTACGCAGCATTGCTGGTAATACATGCGAGGATTTAAGATCAAAATTATCAAAATAACCGTATAAGTTCGTAGGCATTAAACTCACAAAATCTTTATTAAATTGTTTTCTGATTGCTTGACAAGCTTTCACCCCTGTTATTTTTGCTATTGCATACCATTCATTGGTTGGCTCTAGAGAATCTGTTAATAAATATTCTTCTTTCAAAGGTTGTGGCGCTAACTTAGGATAGATACAAGAACTCCCTAAAAAAATGAATTTTTCTATTCCGGTTTTAAAAGCACCATCAATTAAATTATTTTGAATCTGCATGTTCTCCATTAAAAATTGGTATGGAAAATCATTATTGGCAAGTATGCCCCCAACTTTTGCTGCAGCATCAATGACTACCTCAGGTTTTTCAGTTGCATAAAAATCAAGTACTGCTTGTTGATTTCTGAGATCCAGTTCAGCACTAGTTTTTCCAATTAAGTTAGTATAGCCTTTGAATTCTAATGCTCTCCAAACAGCAGAACCCACCATACCTCTATGACCTGCTATGTATATTTTAGTTTCCTTTTTTAAAATCATTTATTTGCCAATTCTAAAGTATTCTAATCCTTTACTTTCCAAATCATAAGCAATATATTGATTACGGCCATCAAAAATAATTGGTGTTTTCAATTGTGATTTTATTTCCTCAAAATCAGGAGAACGAAACTCTTTCCATTCCGTAAGTAGCACTAGTGCATCTGATTTTTTTAAAACCTCATACTTAGAATCAACATATGTAATATTCTCAACCCCTTTCAAATAATGCTCTTTTGCTTCATGCACCGCTTTAGGATCATAGGCTTTTATTTTAGCACCTCTGCTCACTAATTCTTTGATTACATAAATGGCTGGTGCTTCACGCATGTCGTCGGTCCCTGGCTTAAAGGCCAATCCCCAAATACCAAAAGTACATCCACTCAAATCCTCTCCAAAACGGTTAATTATTTTCTGAGCAATTACTAATTTCTGAGCATCATTTACCTCCTCAACTGAAGTTATTAATTTTGCATTATAATCGTGTTCTTTAGCAATTTTAGTAAGTGCCTTTACATCTTTTGGAAAACAAGACCCTCCATAACCAGCACCTGGATAAATAAAACTATATCCTATGCGCTGGTCTGAACCAATTCCGATTCGTACCTGATTGGCATCTGCTCCTACCTTTTCACAGATATTGGCAATTTCATTCATGAATGAAATTTTAGTCGCTAGCATCGCATTGGCTGCATACTTGGTCATTTCAGCAGAACGAATGTCCATCGTAATAAAACGGTCATGAGATCTAAAAAAAGGTGAGTATAATTCTTTCATTTTTTTAAAGGCAACTTCAGCATCTGCTCCAATCACCACTCTATCTGGTTTCATAAAATCAGCTATTGCAGCTCCCTCTTTCAAAAATTCAGGATTCGAGACCACATCAAATGCTAAATCAGAATTTCTCAGGTCTAATTCTTTTTGAATCGTCGCCTTTACTTTATCTGCAGTTCCAATAGGTACGGTAGATTTATCTACCACAATCAATCTTTTTTGCATCGATTGACCTATTGATTTCGCTACAGCTAATACGTATTGTAAATCTGCAGAACCGTCATCTCCCATAGGCGTACCAACAGCTATAAAAGCAATTTCTGAATTTTGTAACGCCTCAGCTAATTCTGTTGTAAAAAACAAATTTTTATTTTTTACATTTTTCAAAACCATGGTTTCTAAACCTGGTTCAAAAATTGGAATGATTCCTTTATTTAATTTTTCAATCTTTACCGGATCTATATCTACACAAGTCACCCTGTTTCCCATCTCAGCAAAACACGTTCCTGAGACTAACCCTACATATCCAGATCCTATGACGGTAATATTCATTTAATTTTCTATATTTTCTCGACTACCACCGGTAGTCAGCTTATTTATGTTATGGTAAAAACACCATTTTTTCTATGGTCATCTTTATTTTTTCAACGGCTTCGCCGCACGAGTCACAAACCTGTGAAACGCAGTAAGCATATAAAACACCCAAAAAAGGGCTATCAACGTTCAAACACCAACAAGCCTTGCTCTTCAAACAAAACAGTTGTGGTAATAAGAACGGTTTTATTCAATTCCTTGGTCAACTTTTTTGACAAGAAATCTAGGTATTCCTCATTCAAATTAGGGCCTTCTACCACAATCGAAATCGTATCAGATTCAACACCTTTCGCATAGCTTCCCATTAGAAAAATACGCGTTACGGCTCCCATTTTTTCCAAAACCTGCAATATAATTTGATCAACGCCTACATACTTGTTTACCAATTGTTGTAGCGTATTAAAAAAAGAATGCGAAATATTGGTTCGATATTCCACCTTATTCCCTGTACGCTCTTTGATAAGGTAACCTGCTTCCGTTAAGTTATTTAGCTCCTTACGAATGGCATTGGTGTTTTCATCTAACTCTGTTGCCAAACCTCTTAAATGTCCTCGCCTACTTGCATCAATAAAAAACCGCACCAATAAGCGAATACGAGTTTTAGAAGAAATAAGATGATGTAGCATATTTTTTTTACGAGTAACAAAAGTACTCATTTTTTTGTAATTAACTATTTTTTTTTTTAAAAATAAACTCGTTTTAAGTAAGGGTTTAAGAGATTTTAAAACGCACAATTGCCCCTAACTTTTGTAAGCGGGCAATACAAGTTTTACCTTGTATCTGTAATACCTCGCCAGTTTGTAAAAGGGTAGGCACTTCAAGGGTGTCTCCTGGCGCTATTTGTTTTGCTTTATCAATATAAAGATCGGCTTGATAAGCTTTCATTGCCTCAACTTCTTGCGCACTTACAATAGCACGCTGACCGTTTTCAAATAGGTAACGTACCACCCCAGGTATTTCAAATACCTTAGCAGTTTCTTTTTCTTCTAAATAGACTAAAACCATAGAGGGCAATAAAGGCACTTTCACTTTTTTCTTTCTATCAGACCACTTTCTCAACTCGGTTTTAAAAGGGGTATACGCAACAATCCCGATCCCTAAAAGTCTTTCGAGTACTTTCAACTCATTTCTGGGTTTGGTATACACAACAAACCAATATTTAGCAGCTACCGTACTCATATAAGGTTGCTTATTTTTAAGTGTTGCTTCATTTCAATTTTTTATGAATTATTTGTATTTATGATGCTACTCGACTTGCTTCAAAATCTCATGCCCCGCTTTTAGCAAGTCAACATCTTTTTGCATCAACTTCACATCGCTCTCCATCATGTCTTTTACCAAAGAGGCTAAATCATGTTCTGGTACCCAACCTAACTTTTCTTTTGCTTTTGTAGGATCTCCTAATAATAAATCTACTTCTGTAGGACGAAAGTAAGCAGGATCAACAGAAAGGACTTCTTGCCCTATAGTGGGTTGTTTTTCGTTGACCGCTTTTCGTTGGTCGTTGGCCGTTTTTCGTGAATCGTTAGACGCTGTTCGATCATCGATGGAAGATAAACGATAGTCGATGGATGTTGCTTGTTGATATCTCTCTTGGTTGATGCTTTTTACAACAGCGGTCTCGTGAACACCTTCTCCTTTAAATTCGACTTCTATCCCAACTTCACCAAAAGCCATACGCACAAAATCACGAACGGTAGTGGTAACTCCGGTAGCGATTACCCAATCTTCTGGTTCTTCTGCCTGTAAAATCATCCACATCATACGCACATAATCCTTAGCATGTCCCCAGTCTCTTTTAGCGTCTAAATTCCCTAAATAGAATTTGTCTTGTAACCCAAGTGCAATTTTTGCTACGGCTCTAGTAATTTTTCTTGTTACAAACGTTTCACCTCTTCTTGGAGATTCGTGATTGAATAAAATTCCGTTACATGCAAACATGTTATAGGCTTCACGATAATTCTTCGTAATCCAGAACCCATAAATTTTAGCAACACCGTAAGGAGAACGTGGATATAATGGTGAATTTTCATCATAAAACCCTTTGTCATTTTTATTCTCTGGCATTCCTCCAAATAGTTCAGAAGTAGAGGCTTGATAAATTCTTGTTTTCTTTTCTAATCCTAAAATACGAACGGCTTCTAATATTCGTAAAGTCCCTAAACCATCTACTTGTCCAACGTATTCTGGCATATCAAAAGATACTTTTACATGAGACATGGCCCCTAAATTATAAATTTCATCAGGTTGGCACTCTTGAATGATTCTTGTCAAATTCATAGAATCTGTTAAATCACCATAATGCAATTTTAGCCGTTGATTAGGGTCATGAGGATCTTGATATAAATGATCAATTCGATCTGTATTAAAAAGGGATGATCTTCTTTTAATACCATGCACCATATAGCCTTTTTCTAATAATAGTTCTGCTAAATAAGAACCATCTTGCCCTGTTATTCCTGTAATTAATGCTACTTTCATGTTTTTTTTATAATGTTGTCCTAAACTTTGTTTAACCTTGACGTTAAACTTAAGCTTGACTTAGACCTTGACTTTGACTTAGATTTTAACTAGGACTTTGACTTAGACCTTTACCGGTCTTAATCTACGTCCAAGTCATAGTCATAGTCATAGTCATAGTCTTTTAATTTATAATTTTTCTTCTTAATACATACAGCCTTTTCTGTAAACTATTTAACTTTAAAACACTTTCCTCTAAATGAGATTTTGACATGTAATTTCTTCTTTCAGCTATGATTAATTGTGTTTCTAATTCAAAAGCTGACCCTAATGCTATTTCTAAAAACCTTGCAAAATCCTTTTCTGAATTTCTAGATGCTCCTTCTGCAATATTAGAAGGAATTGAAACTGCAGATCGTGTTATTTGAGAACGCAGTCCATATTTTTCAGTAGTAGGAAAAACTTCTACAAACGTATAAACGGAATCAACAAGCTCTATACTATCTTTCCAAATATCATATTTTCTAAAATCTCTCAAATTCTTTATTTAGGTAATTGTTTTCGTCAAAGTCATCGTCTACGTCAAAGTCATCGTCTACGTCAAAGTCATCGTCTACGTCAAAGTCATCGTTTACGTCCAAGTCATCGTTTACGTCAAAGTCTTCGTCTACGTCAAAGTCCAAGTGTTCAACAAAGTCTACGATAACTTCACTTCTTTAATATTTTCTATATTTTCTAAAAACCATTCATAGGTTTTTTGTATACCATCTTCTAACGCTGTTGAATACTCCCATCCAATTGCTGCCATTTTAGAAACATCCATTAATTTTCTTGGCGTACCATCCGGTTTACCGGCATCCCAAAGAATTTTCCCTTGGTGCCCAATGACTCTTTGAATGGTTGCTGCCAGTTCTTTAATGGTAATATCCTCTCCTGTACCTATATTATACAAATATTCTGGTAAATTGTTTTCTAAGGCATACACTACCGCTTCTGCCATGTCATCTACATACAAAAACTCTCGCATGGGTTTACCACTACCCCATAACGTTACATCTGAATGATTATTGAGTTTTGCTTCATGAAATTTACGCAGCATCGCTGGCAACACATGCGAGGACTGCAAATCAAAATTATCAAAAGAACCATATAAGTTGGTTGGCATTAAACTCACGAAGTCTTTGTTGTATTGTTTACGAATTGCTTGACAAGCTTTTACTCCCGTAATTTTTGCAATGGCATACCATTCATTCGTAGGTTCTAAAGAATCCGTTAGTAGGTATTCTTCTTTTAAAGGTTGTGGTGCAAACTTCGGATAAATACAGGAACTTCCTAGAAAAATAAATTTCTCAATGCCTGCTTTGTAAGCACCATCTATCAAATTATTTTGAATCTGCATATTCTCCATCAAAAATTGATAGGGATAATCATTATTTGCTAAAATACCTCCAACTTTTGCTGCAGCGTCGATGACTACTTCAGGTTGTTCTTTTTTATAAAATTCAGTAACTGCTTGTTGATTTCTGAGATCCAATTCGGCACTAGTTTTTCCAATTAAATTAGAATACCCTTTTGATACTAATGCTCTACATACTGCAGAACCCACCATACCTTTATGACCTGCAATGTATATTTTTGTATTTTTATTCACGTTGTTTATGTTTCGTGTTTTGTTATTCGATGGTCGTTATTCGTTGTTCGATGGTCGATTTTCGTTGTTCGTTATTCGTTATTCGTTGTTCGATTTTCGTTGGTCGATTTTCGTTGGTCGATAAACGATGGACGATAAACGGTAAACGTTGGTCGTTGTTCGTTATTCGATAAACGATAGACGATAAACGATCATCGATGATTGTTTTTTATTTACCTATTTGAAAATATTCAAAGCCTTTTGTCTCTAGGTTAAATGCATTGTATTGATTTCTACCATCGAAAATAATAGGCATTTTCAATTGGGTTTTTATTTCTTCAAAATCTGGTGATCTAAATTCTTTCCATTCTGTTAATAAAATCAATGCTTCCGAATCTTTTAATACTTCGTATTTAGAACTATAGTAACTAACCTCTTCAATTCCTTTTAAATAAAATTCTTTTGCTTCTTCAATAGCTTTTGGATCGTAGGCTTTTATTTTCGCACCTCTTTTTACCAACTCTTTCACTACGTAAATAGAGGGTGCTTCACGCATATCATCGGTACCTGGCTTAAAGGCTAAACCCCACAAACCAAATGTTTTCCCCTTTAAATTCTCTCCAAACCTTGCAATCACTTTATTTGCAATTACTAATTTTTGTGCATCATTTACATTTTCTACAGAAGAAATTAAATTTGCATTATACCCATGCTCTTCTGCTATTTTTTTCAATGCTTTTACATCTTTTGGAAAACAAGACCCTCCATACCCAGCTCCTGGATAAATAAAACTATACCCAATTCTTTTATCAGAACCAATACCGATTCGTACTTTATTAACATCTGCTCCAACTTTTTCACAAATATTTGCGATTTCATTCATAAATGAAATTTTTGTTGCTAACATAGTGTTGGCAGCATATTTTGTCATTTCTGCTGAGCGAATATCCATGGTTATAAAACGGTCATGTGTTCTAAAAAAAGGGGAATACAATTGTTTCATCGACTCAAAAGCATGGTCTGAATCTGCCCCAATTACTACGCGATCTGGTTTCATAAAATCATCGATAGCGGCTCCTTCTTTTAAAAATTCTGGATTGGATACCACATCAAATTCTAAACTAACATTTCTTTTATCTAATTCATCCTGGATAGTAGCTTTTACCTTATCTGCAGTACCAATAGGTACGGTAGACTTATCTACAATAATGAGTCTTTTTTGCATGGTTTCTCCAATAGATTTTGCAACCGCTAACACATATTGCAAATCTGCAGAACCATCATCACCCATAGGGGTACCTACAGCAATAAAAACGATTTGTGAATCAGCAATGGCAACACCTAAATTTGTTGTAAAAAAAAGGTTCTTATTTTTTATATTTTTCGAAACCATTTGCTCTAAACCAGGTTCGAAAATAGGTACAATACCTTGTTTTAATTTTTCAATTTTATATTGATCAACATCAACACAAGTAACCTTGTTACCCATTTCTGCAAAACAGGTACCAGATACTAAACCTACATAGCCAGCACCAATAACCGCTATATTCATAATTATTTATCTATTTTTAAGCCAAGGCTTACATTGTTGTTTATATTTCCCTGTTGGTGTTTCGTATTTCAAGAAACGAGAAACGAACATCGAAAAACGAACAACGAACAACGACAAACGATTCCCCTACTTATCTTTTCTTTTTAAATTTTCTTTTTCCTGTACTTCTTTTCTTAAAACAGTACTCGAAAATCGGTGTTCTCTTTTATTAAAGTATAATTCTATACCTTTTTCTTCACAATAATGTCTCCCTGTAAATTGCTTACTTGCGTATTCATCGCCAATAACTCTTACATCTATTTTAAAAGAGCGCAATACATCTTCCAAATCTTGTTCTGTTGCATAAGGCACAATCTCATCTACATATTTGCAGCCTTTTAACTGTATATATCTTTCCACTACAGATTGTACAGGTCTGTTTTTATCGGGCCTGTCTAAAGTTGGATCTGTTTGCAGACCACAAATTAAATAGTCACATTGTCTTTTTGCCTCTTCTAACATTTTGATATGTCCTGCATGCAGTAAATCAAAAGCGCTAAATGTTATTCCAATTTTCATGTTTGTTTTTTTTATTCGTTTTCTTTATTCGTTATTCGTTGTTCGTTGTTCGTTGTTCGATTTTCGTTGGTCGATTTTCGTTGGTCGATGATCGATAAACGATGGACGGTAAACGGTAATCGATTTTCTTTATTCGTTGTTCGTTGGTCGTTATTCGATTTTCGTTGGTCGTTATTCGATAAACGATGAACGATAAACGGTAAACGATTTTCGTTGTTCGTTGTTTGGTAATCGATCATCGTTTGTTCAGCAACCAAGAAGAAGATTGAACTTTGTCTCCTAATCCATCTATTAATTCTATTCCTAATTCTTTACAAATAGGTGCTTCTGGTATAGAGTCGTTATTTTGATCTCCTCCATTTGCAAAACCTAACGCATACTGATCTCCATAGTTTTTTGCAATTAACGCTATGGATTTACAAACGGTTCTATCTTTATCTATTGATAAAATAGCTTTATCTACTGCTTTTATATTTTTTACAATAAACAAGCGCTCTTCTTCTTTTTGAAACTCTTTAGAGCCTTTTAAACCTCTTTGTAAATCGTTATTAACAATTACAAATAGTTCGTCTGCTAAGGCTTTCGCATTGTTAAAATATTCTATATGGCCTTTGTGAATTGGGTTAAAATATCCAGAAACAATGATGGCTTTTTTCTTTACACTCATAATATGCAAATTTAGTTTTTTTTTTATTTAGATTAAAAAGGGGTGTTTTTCCCCTGTTTTTAAAATTTTATTATTTCTAATATTGTAAACTATTTCTATAGATTTTTTAACCTCCTCTAATCCGTAACCTTCCCCTGCTAATATTTTTTTATAACTTTCTGTATGCAGTTCTGTAAAACCTTTGCTAAACTCTAGCTCTTCTCCATCAACGGTAATCGACCTAAACGTTCTTTGCTGCTTTTCTTTTACATTGTTTGGCAAATCATTTTCATCAATAGACAAAAACCATCGAACTCTTGCGTTTTCAAACTCTAGATAGCCCGAGGCTTTATGTTTTTCTCTTAAATGCACAAGATTTTCTTGAACATCTCCAAAAATCCAAGAAAGCATATCATAAAAATGAACGCCTATATTTGTTGCAATACCACCCGACTTACTTTCATCCCCTTTCCATGAAATATCATACCATTTACCTCTTGAGGTAATATAGGTTAAATCTATATCGTACTTTTCTTTTTTGTTTTGCAAAACTACTTTTTCCTTTAATTGGAGGATAGATTCATGCAATCTGAGTTGTAAAATGGTGTTTATTTTACCTTGAGACTCTTTTTCGATATCTGCTAAAGCATCTATATTCCAAGGGTTTAAAACAATTGGTTTTTCACAAATTGCAACTGCACCTCTTCTTAAAGCCATTCTTATGTGAGAATCGTGCAAATAGTTTGGCGTGCAAATACTCACATAATCTAAAGAAATATGATTTCTCTTAATTTTTTCTATGTATCTATCAAATCTTTCAAATTCAACAAAAAAGTCTGCGTTCGGAAAATAGCTATCTATCATCCCCACAGAATCGAATTTATCTAACGCAGCAATTAAATTGTTGTTGGTGTCTTTAATCGCTTTTAAATGTCTTGGAGCTATATAACCTGCCGCTCCTATTAGTGCAAAATTTTTCATTTCTTATAAATATTTTTCAACTTTCTCTGATGAGAAAAAGTTTTTTACATCATACACCACAGCCTTTTCTTTTTTTAAGAGATTTAAATTCAAATCTTTAAATTCACTATGTGAAACGGTTAATACAATGGCATCAAATTTTTTATTCGGGAGGGTTTGTTGAGCCTCTAAATTATATTCTTTAGCAACTTCTTTTGGGTCTGCTGAAGGATCATAAATGGTAACATTTGTACCAAAATCTATTAATTCATTTACTACATCTACCGCTTTTGTATTTCTAACATCTGGACAGTTTTCTTTAAAAGTGATTCCTAAGATTAGAACCTCAGCATTTTTAACCTCAACACCTTCTTTTATCATTAGTTTTGCTACTTCTGAAGCAACATACCTACCCATACTATCATTCACTCTTCTTCCTGCTAAAATTATTTCTGGATGATAACCATATTCCTGCGCTTTTTGTGCTAAATAATAAGGATCTACACCAATACAATGCCCACCAACCAAGCCTGGTTTAAAGGGTAAGAAATTCCATTTTGTCCCAGCAGCTTCTAATACATCTTGTGTATTAATATCCATTAGGTTAAAAATCTTAGCCAACTCATTAACAAAAGCAATATTAATATCTCTTTGAGAATTCTCGATCACTTTAGCGGCTTCTGCTACTTTTATTGTGGGTGCTAAATGTGTACCAGCAGTAATTACAGATTTATACAAATCATCCACTTTTACCCCCGTTTCTTTGTTAGAACCCGAGGTTACTTTTAAGATTTTATCTACGGTATGTTTTTTATCACCTGGATTCATTCTTTCTGGTGAATATCCCACATAAAAATCTTTATTGAATTTCAATCCAGATATTAACTCTAAAATTGGCACACAATCTTCTTCTGTTGCTCCTGGATACACTGTAGATTCATAAATGACAATGTCGTTCTTTTTTAAAACTCCTCCTGCAGTTTCACTAGCCTTAATTAACGGTGTTAAAACAGGTCTATTGTTTTTATCTACGGGTGTAGGAACTGTAATAATGTAATAGTTACAATCTGCGATTTCTTTTAAATCTGATGTACAATAAAGACCATTTTGGTTATCATTATTACTTTTTAAAACCGCCTCTAAGTTTTCTTTAGAAACCTCTAAGGTTTTATCTACACCCTTATTTAAATCTAAAACTCTTGTCGTATTTACATCAAACCCAACCACACAATACTTGGTAGCAAACAATCTTGCTAATGGCAAACCTACATAACCTAGGCCAATAACCGCTATTTTTACATCACTCATATTATAAATTTTCCCAATACCATTTAATGGATTTTTCTAAGCCTTTTTGTAATGAAAATTCTGGTTTATAGTTTAAATATTTTTTTGCTTTCGAAATATCTGCATGAGAATGTGGTATATCTCCAACCCTAGTATCTCCATAAATAATAGATACTTTACCTATTTCAGGATTTAAAACCAATAAATTATCTTTTAAATAAATTACCAAATCATTTAAGGTATTTCTATCACCAAAAGCAGCGTTATACACTTTATTTACGGCGTTTTTACCTGCAACCAAACTCAATAAATTAATTTGAACGATGTTTTCTATGAACGTAAAATCTCTAGAATAAGAACCATCACCATTAATAACGGGCGATTCTAAATTTATAAATTGCGATATAAACTTAGGGATTACTGCTGCATAAGCCCCATTGGGGTCTTGTCTTTTTCCAAAAACATTAAAATATCGCAAACCGATAGTTTCTAATCCGTATGTTTTTGAAAAAACAGATGCATACAACTCATTTACATATTTTGTTATGGCATAGGGAGACAAAGGGTTTCCTATTTTACCTTCTACTTTTGGCAGTGTTTCTGAGTCTCCATAAGTTGATGAACTTGCAGCATACACAAACCTCTTAACTCCATTATCTCTAGAAGCTACCAACATATTTAAGAAACCACTAACATTTACATCATTGGATGTAATTGGGTCTTTTATAGATCTTGGCACAGAGCCTAAAGCTGCTTGATGAAGTACAAAATCGACATTTTTAGTCGCGTTGATACAATCATTCAAATTTCTAATATCGCCTTCCAGTAAAGTAAAATTAGGATTCTTAAGAAACGGTGCTATATTTTCTCTTTTACCTGTAGAAAAATTATCTAAACAGACTACTTGATTATTTTTTTCTAACAATGCTTCACATAAATTAGAACCAATAAATCCAGCACCTCCTGTTACAAGTATTTTTTTTTCTGATAAAACGATATTCATTATTAGAATTTTAGCCCCTTTTGATCGATGGCGAAGTTACAAAATTTAGGGAAATAAAGTCTAACAGAATGGGTAGTAAAACAAAAAAAACCTTCACAAAAGTGAAGGATTTTTAGAAAGTGGTCGCAGCCTGTTCCGAATTTACTTCGGAAAAGGGATTCGATGCATCCCGAATTTATTTCGGGAACCCCTGACCACTCCCGATGTAAAATCGGGATGCTCTGAACCTTTTTGCTATGTCCCTGAAATTAACCTGGAAATCATTTTCTTGCTTTTCCACCCTTTTATTTGTCGCTCTCTTTTTATTGCTTCAGATCGATTCACATAAACTTCTTTATAAACAACCTCCCAATCCTTTGCTCTAGCAGTAAAACCTTTATGGTTCGACAAGTGCTTTGCCAACCGATTTTTAACATCTTTACAACTACCAATATAAAATCTATCTAACAATCTCGAATAAAGGATGTAAACATAAAATTCCATAAAGATGTAAAATAAAAAAACCTTCACTAAAAAAGTAAAGGTTTTTGTTGTGGGCGCGAAGGGATTCGAACCCCTGACCCCTTGGGTGTAAACCAAGTGCTCTGAACCAACTGAGCTACGCGCCCTAAGCGGATGCAAATATAACACGGATTTTTAATCTACCAAATAAAAAACGAAAAATTATTTAAATTATTTCTGCTACAACAAAGGTGCTTCCACCAACGTAAATGATATCTTCTTGATTTGCATTATGTAAGGCTTTCTTATACGCATTTTCTACCGAAGAAAATTTTTTACCCTGCAAACCAAAATGTGTGGCTTTTTCTTGCAATACCTCCTCTGAAAGTCCTCTTGAAATATTGGGTTTGCAAAAATAATAAACCGCATCTTTGGGGAATAAAGGAAAAATAGCTTCCATTTTTTTATCTGAAACCACACCTAACACGATATGAAGTTTTTTAAATTTTTCTTTTTTAAGTTGCTTAAAAACAATTTGTACCCCCTCTTTATTATGAGCTGTATCACAAATAACCTTTGGTTTTTCTTGTAAAACTTGCCATCTACCTTTTAAATTTGTGTTTTTTACTACATGTAACAAACCTCTTTTAATTTGGTCTTGAGAAACTTTAAAACCATGTAAATGTGCAATTGCAACTGCTGCAGTTTTGCTGTTTTTTTGCTGATAATCTCCTAACAAATCAGTTTTATATGTTTCAAATACATCTGAAGCATAAAACATTTCTGAAAATGTTTCTTGGGCTTTTGTTGCGAATACTTTTTGAACTTCTTGCTGCCTCTCTCCAATTACGACAGTGGTGTTCTTTTTTATAATTCCTGCTTTTTCAAAAGCAATTTTAGGCAATGTATTGCCCAACATTTCTGTATGATCTAACCCGATATTGGTAATTACAGAAAGTTCTGGATTGATGATATTTGTAGAGTCTAACCTACCCCCTAAACCGACTTCTATAACCGCAATATCTACATGTTCATTTGCAAAATAATCAAATGCTAAACCCACTGTCATTTCAAAAAAAGATAGCTTTTGTTTTTCTAAAAAATCTTTGTGCCTATTTATAAAAGTAGTTACTTTCTTTTCAGATATTTCTTTACCATTGATTCGAATACGTTCTGTGAAGTTTTTTAAATGTGGTGATGTATACAAACCTACTTTGTAACCAGCTTCTTGTAAAATTGAAGCCAACATATGACTTGTAGAGCCTTTTCCGTTTGTACCACCAACATGGATAGACTTAAACTTTTTTTCTGGAAAATCTAATTCTTTTGAAAAAGCGATTGCATTAGATACATCTTTTTTAAATGCTGTTTTGCCTTCTCTTTGATACATTGGTAATTGAGAAAACATCCAATTTAGTGTTTCTTTGTATGTCATAATAGTGGAATTAAATTTCTGGCTTAGCAGAAATAACAGAAGCAACAAAAATAAGCATTATTTTGTGAGAGAAAACTTATAAATAATAGTTCCTACTTGAAACGCTGGTGCATTACTATCTGAATTCCATTTTGTTTTTAAAGCAGCTTCTTTTGCTGGTTTTAATAAACAAGCAGCCGTATTTGTAGAACCTTTTACTCCAGGTTCTGCTTTTATGACTTCTCCATTTTTATTGACTGTAATTCTAACAACAACTGTACCTTCTTCTTGACAGTCGGGTTGCTCTTTGGGTTTAGACAATGCTTTTCTACCTGCTAAATTATAATCACCATTTGAACCACTACCTGTATTTCCATAGTACTTAGAAGAAGTTGCGTCTCCATCTTTTTTACCTTTTACACCTTCAATTGCATCCTCTCCTTCTCCTGCTGGATTGCCTGTGTTAGAATTGCCTTTTAATAATTTGTTTAAAGCATCTTGTGTTTCTTTCGATGGTTTTGGCTTAAGCTTTTTAACGGATTTTACTTCTTTTTCTTCAATTTCTTTTACAGGGTCTTTCTTTTTTTCTGCTACTTTTTCGACAACAGGTACTTCTTTTGATGTATCGTCTGTAATGATGTCTTCTTTTACAGCTTCTTTAGGAATTTCTTTTACCGGATCTACAACTTCTTCTTTTTTCTGAACTTCTTTAACTGCCGTTTTTTTTGAGTTTACAACAGGTTCTCCACTACCCATATTAGAATCTCCAAAATTTATAGCTACACCGTATTCTTCTGGTGGATCTAAATAGGTCAATCCGTAATTTAAAATACCAAAAATTAACAACAACAGCATAATTGCAGTTATTACAGCAGATTTTCTTTTGTATGTGGTGTTTAATATTTTCACTTTATATTTTTTGATTTTCTATAGACGAATCTTAAGCAAAATAGTTTTTTAAAAGTGCGTGAGCGTTAGGGATTGAAACGGCATCCTTTTTGCTTTTTCTGCAAAAAGATACAGTGAAAAGCCCGTTAAAACGCCCAAAAAATTATTTTCCTTTTACTGCCAAAATCATTTTTAATTTATTTTTATTGGCAATATCTATTACCTTCATTACATTTTGGTAGGGTACATCTTTATCGCCTCTAATTACAATGGTTTTTTGCTTGTCTGTACCTACACTTTTTAAGATTTCGCTTTCTAGTTTTGATGCACTTACTTTGGTTTTATCAATATAAAATAGCGATTTATTGGTAATGGTTACTGCTACAGATTTGCTGTTTTCTGTTTTTCCGCCAGCTTTTGGTAGTAAAACATCTATGGCACTTACTGTAACTAAGGTAGATGTTAGCATGAAAAATATGAGCAACAAAAAAACGATGTCTGTCATAGAAGACATGTTGAATGAAGGGTCTACTTTATTTCTTCCGCGTAGATTCATAGTAATAGTTTGAAAGTTAAAATGTACGAAAGCTAAAAAGTCATTTTATAAACTTTACAACTTTAAGAACTTATTTTACACTGGTTCGTTTAATAGATCTAAAAACTCTACAGATTTTGCCTCCATTTGATATACAACCTTATCTGTTCTAACCACTAAATGATTGTAAGTTATGTAAGCAATAATACCTACTATTAAACCTGCAACTGTAGTTGTCATGGCTGTGTACAAACCATCTGAAAGCATTTTTATATCTATTTGCCCACCTGCATTTGCTATTTCGTGTATGGCAACAATCATTCCAATTACGGTTCCTAAGAAACCAATCATTGGGGCTGCACCTGCAATAGTTGCTAAAACACTTACATTTTTTTCTAATTGATAAACCTCTAACTTTCCTGCAGTTTCTATAGCTGTATTGATATCTTCTAAAGGTTTTCCAATTCTTGATATTCCTTTACCTATTAGACGTGCAGTTGGAGTGTTTTTACTTTTACAAAGTGCATCTGCAGATTGTAATTTTCCATTAGAAACGAAATCTCTAATTTGGTCCATAAAGTTTTTATCTACTTTAGAGGCTGCTTTTATAGCTAAAAAGCGTTCGAAATAAATATACATAGCAACCGCTAAAAGCACAAAAAGGATGGCTATAATTATTTGCCCACCAAGACCACCATCCATAATTAATTTATAGATAGAAAGTGTTTTTTCTTCGGAAACTACATCTTCTACCAATTCTTTATTTTCTTGATAAAGTGATAACATTTATATGATTTTAAGTTCTAAACTACTAACGAGGTTTCTATTTTTAAATTGTTTACATCTAAAAAATACTCTTTTAGTACGTTTTCTTTATTAATGAAGAAACATTCTTAGTACAACAAATGAAATTGATCCAATTAAAAAACCAATGAATGCTAACCAAGATATTTTTTTCAAGTACCAGAAAAAGTCTATTTTTTCCATTCCCATTGCCACAACTCCTGCAGCAGAACCAATAATTAACATAGAGCCTCCTGTACCAGCAGAAAATGCGATAAAGTGCCATAATGGATTGTCTAATCCTTCAGAAAACATACCTAAACTTGCTGCCACAAGAGGTACATTATCTATTACTGCAGAACCAATACCTAATAAAATTACCACTAAATCTGAAACACCAGTACCCGACAACTCTGAGCCAATTAAAGGTATTCCTTCTTTTAGACTATCTGCAAAATTAAATAATATACCTAAAGACTCTAAAGCTGCAACGGCCATTAAAATCCCTAAGAAAAATAAAATACTTGGCATTTCAATTTTCGATAAAGAATGATGAACTGGACTATGATGAGCACTAGATGCATGTTCATCTGCTTCCTCTCCTTCAACATTAGAAATAGAGAATTTTGAGCTACTATAAATTTCTGCAAAGGTAGCTACAACTGCCAAAGATAACATCATACCTACATAAGGTGGTAAATGCGTAATTGTTTTAAAAACTGGCACAAAAACAATTGCTCCTAAACCTAAATACAACATTCTTCCACTATGTGGACTTTTGGTTTTATCCACCTCTTCTTCGAAGTCTATTTCACCCTTAAAAGCAGGTAAGAAAGAAGCAATAAGAGAAGGAACTACCATACATAATAAAGAAGGCAATAGCAAATATTCAATTAGTTTTAAGGTAGTAACTTTTTTACCAATCCACAACATAGTTGTAGTAACATCTCCAATTGGAGACCAGGCTCCACCTGCATTTGCTGCAATAATAATTAAACCCGCAAACCAAATTCTCTCCTCTCTATTTTTAACAATTTTCTGTAAAATAGAAATTAACACTATGGTTGCAGTTAAATTGTCTATAATTGCTGATAAAATAAAAGCCAAAATAGAGAAAATCCATAAAATTTTTGTTTTCTTTTTGGTTTTTATAAAACCTTTTATAGTAGAAAAACCATCAAAATAATCGATAATTTCTACAATGGTCATTGCTCCTAAAAGAAATACTAAAATTTCAGCTGTTTTACCTAAATGATGTAATAAGGTTTCTTCTACCAGATGTAATTTATCATCATGAACCATAGACGCAAAACCATCTACTAAACCATGATTTGCAGAATCGAACCAAGTTGTAAAGTTATCGATACCTAATGCAACTAAAGCCCAACAAACTGCCATCATTATTAAAGCCGGAATTAATTTGTCTAACTTTAAATTGTGCTCTAATGTAATGGCTAAATACCCCAATACAAATACGATAATAATAATTGATTCCATACTTTTAATTTAATTTATATTAATTGTTTTAATGCGAGTTCAAATGCTGTTGAACAAATTTTTGTTTTTGATGCGCTTTTGTTAAATGTTTTTTGCAATGCTCTTTTTATGGTATTAGAAGTATCATCAAAAATTGCCTTGTCTTGCATTGGCAATTCTTTTTTAGACTCCATTAAATACGCAAAAACTCTTGCTATACCACAGTTAGAAATAAAATCTGGCAACAAACTTATTTGATTGTCAGTATATTCCATTATAGGGCCAAAAAATATCTCCTTATCTGCAAATGGCACATTTGCTCCTGGAGAGATGACTTCTAAACCTGTATCTATCATTTGTTGTACTTGTTCTTTAGAAACCAATCTTGAGGCTGCTGCAGGAATAAATATTTCTGCAGGTAAACTCCAAATTTGCTGATTGATTTCATCAAAAGGAATCATGTTTTTAGAGATTAACTTATTACCATCCTTAGATAAAAACAAGTGAGTCATTTCCTCTAACGTAAAACCATTATCATTTATCAAACCACCATCTCTATATATGATTCCGACTACTTTTGCTCCTAATTGTGTTAAATAATAGGCTGCAGCAGAACCTACATTTCCAAAACCTTGCACAATTGCTCTTTTACCTACAATATTACCACCATAAATGTTGTAATAATGTTTTACAGCTTCTGCAACTCCATAACCGGTTAACATATCTGCAATTGTGTACTTTCTAGACAAGTCTGGCGAAAAACATTTATTTTCTATCACCTTAATAACGCCTAAACGCAATTGCCCAATTCTATTTATTTTATCGGCTTCAGTAGGTTTAAAATGCCCGTTAAAAATACCTTCTTGCGGATGCCAAACACCGCAACTCTCTGTAATCGGAATTACATCTTTATCAGCATCTACATTTAAATCTCCTCCTGTACCGTAATAATGTTTTAAAAGTGGAGTAACTGCCTTATACCAACGCTCTAAAACACCTCTTTTTCTAGGGTCGTTTGGATCGAAATTTATACCCGATTTTGCACCACCTATTGCGGGGCCAGAAACCGTTAATTTTACTTCCATTGTTTTTGCTAAAGACAAAACTTCGTTCATATCTAAGCCTTTTCTCATTCTTGTACCACCTCCAGCAGCACCACCTCTTAAAGAGTTTATTACTGTCCAACCTTCTGCTTCTGTTTCTTTATCTTTCCAATGAAAAACAATTTCTGGTTGCGTGTTTTCGTATTTTTTTAATAATTCTTTCATTTTTAATTTTAAATAAATTTCAACTTTTTTTGAATTAAATTTTCAGCAATTTTATTTTTTGAAAATTGAATAGTTAAAGTTGATTCATATTTATTAAAAATTTTTAATTATTATTACCTAACTGAGTTAGCACAAACTTACTGCAAAAAAATGACTGTTCAAATAATTTAATTTAAAAACTAAGGTGTAAAAACGACTCCAGAAGAATGGTTTTTTTGAGCTCCTGTAACCGACTGCAAACAATTTACCTGATTATCAATCTTTAACAGGCCCAACAACGCAAAAATTAATGCTTCTTTATAATTGATTAACAAGTTACTTTTTAACGTTATTTTAATGTTGGCGTATTTTTCAATTTCACTCATTAAAAAGGTATTAAAAACACCTCCACCTGTAAACAAAACTGCCTCATTATTTTTTATAATTTTCCCAATTTGCAAAGCAACATGTTCTGCAAAAGTTCGCAGTATGTTTGCCACATCCTTTTCATACATATCTATTAAAGGAAAAATCTCTTTTTGAACCCATTCTAAACCCAAAGATTTTGGCGGGATTTTTTCATAAAATGACAAAGCGTTTAATCTTTCTAAAAGTTGTTTGTTAATTTTTCCTGAAGCCGCAATTTTACCTGCATCATCATAATCTAAACCTAATTTATGTACGTAAAAGTTTAAAACAATATTTACAGGACAAATATCATAAGCAATTCTTTGCGCTCCTTTTTTAAAAGAAACATTTGCAAACCCACCTAAATTGATGCAGTAATCATACTCAGAAAACAACAACTCATCTCCTATTGGTACCAAAGGTGCTCCTTGCCCACCTAATTTTACATCTTGAGTTCTAAAATCGCACACCACTTTTTGATTAGTAATTGTTGCTATTTGTTTTCCACTCCCAATCTGTAAAGTGATTCCTTTTTCTGGTTCGTGTAATATAGTATGACCATGAGAGGCTATAAAATCTATAGGGCCGACTTTGTAATTTGTAATAAAATTATTTACAATTTTACCTAAATACTTACCATAAGTAATATCTAAATCTTCCAATTCCTTTTTAGAGAATCGAATAGCATTTTGCAACAACTGTTTCCATTCTTTAGAATACGATATAGTATCTGCAAATAGGATTTCAAAATCTGAGTAATTATTTTCATGAAATTTAACATAGGCTACATCTACACCATCTAAAGAGGTACCAGACATTAAACCTAAAGCAAAAACGTGTTTTTTATTCATATGTGTAAAAATAATAAAAGTCTATTGAAAATATGTTACGAAATCGATATCTTTACGTTCTTAAATTACGAATATAAAAATATATACAAAATGGATTTTAGTTTAACAGAAGAACATAAAATGATTCGAGATGCTGCAAGAAGCTTTGCACAAACAGAATTGTTACCAGGCGTTATAGAAAGAGACCACAAACAAGAATTTCCACAAGAATTAGTAAAAAAAATGGGAGATCTTGGTTTTATGGGGATTATGGTTGATCCAAAGTACGGTGGAAGTGGCATGGACAGCATTTCCTATGTATTGGTCATGGAAGAACTTTCTAAAATAGACGCTTCTGCTTCTGTGATGGTTTCTGTAAACAATTCTTTAGTTTGTTATGGCCTACAAACTTATGGCACAGAAGACCAAAAACAAAAATACCTTACCAAACTTGCTACTGGAGAACAAATTGGCGCTTTTTGTTTAAGCGAGCCAGAAGCTGGATCAGATGCTACATCACAAGCAACAACCGCTATAGACAAAGGAGATTATTACCTAATTAACGGAACAAAAAACTGGATTACAAATGGCGGACGCTCTGACGTGTATCTTGTAATTGCACAAACAGATCGAGAAAAAGGCCATAAAGGTATTAATGCTTTTATTGTAGAAAAAGGTACGGAAGGTTTTCACATTGGCCCTAAAGAAGATAAATTAGGCATACGTGGCTCAGACACACATACTCTACAATTTAATGACGTAAAAGTACCTAAAGAAAATAGAATTGGTGATGATGGTTTTGGTTTTAAATTCGCTATGAAAACACTTTCTGGAGGTAGAATTGGTATTGCTGCACAAGCTCTAGGTATTGCTGCAGGCGCTTACGAATTAGCTTTAAAATACTCTAAAGAACGCAAAGCTTTTGGCACAGAAATATGCAATCACCAAGCCATTGCTTTTAAACTGGCAGATATGTACACAGAAATAGAAGCGGCAAGAATGTTGGTAATGAAAGCTGCCTGGGAAAAAGACCAAGGCAAAAATTACGATATGTCTTCTGCCATGGCAAAATTATACGCAAGTAAAGTAGCAATGGAACAAACTGTAGAAGCTGTTCAAATTCATGGAGGAAATGGTTTTGTAAAAGAATACCATGTAGAGCGCTTAATGCGCGATGCAAAAATTACTCAGATTTACGAAGGAACATCAGAAATACAAAAAATTGTAATTTCAAGAGGCGTTATTAAAGGATAAAAAACATCAGTTCGAGTATAGTTAAGAACTATTTTAAAAACACTCATTATATAGTATGCAATAATCCATCTTTTTAGGTGGATTTTTTTTTAGAGAGCAACCTTTCAGGTTAGGCTTTTAGAACTGCATTCACACTAAAAAGCATGAGGGCTCAGACAAATTCTTAAACCCCATACACAATCTGTTTAGCTATTACAACTCTAACTCCACATCAAATAATTGTAAACCTGAGGCTGGTGCTATATTTCTTAAAAATCTACCATCATTATCTTCTTTTAAAGAAGTTTTAATAAAGTCTAAATCTAAATTCCCTTTTCCTAGCTCTATCAAAGTAGCCATCATCAACCTGATTTGATAACGCAAAAAACCTTTCCCCTTCACCTTTAATATATAAGATTGCTCTGGAAAGAAGTTGGCTTTTAAAACATCATTCACTACCAACTCACAACTATCAATAGTTCTTTTAAAAATTGTGTTTTCTGAAGGTTTTGTACAGTATAAATTAAAATAATGTTCGCCTTCAAAGAGTTTGGCGCCTTTTTGCATTCTTTCAATATCTAATTCAGCATCAATATTAACAATAAATGGCGCAGCAAAAGGGTGATTTTTTTCTCCGAAAGAAAAGTAATAATGATATTCTTTAACCTTAGACGCTTTAATAATATTAAAGTTTGTAGCTACTTTTTTAATGGATAAAGCTCTAAAATCTGGAGAAAAATTAGAATTTAAAGAATCTATAAAACGATGTTCATCAACCTTCTCTTTTACAAAAAGCTGTAAAAAATAAGTGTTTGCAGACACTTTAGCATCTGTTCTTCCAATACCAATGGTTTTATAATCAGCATTAACCAATACAAAAGATAGGGTTTTATCCACCATATCATGCAAAGTTTTGGCATTTGTTTGTTTTTGCCATCCAGAAAAACGAAAACCAAGAAATTGTAAAGAAATTATATAAGAAAACGAATATTTCATGGGTGTAAAAATACAATAATTGCGTTTTTTTTTACAAAAGATGCATTTTTATGAATATCTCAAAATTATACACTTGATTTTTACGAACCTAATATTTTTTAGCTTTCATTAGTTAAAAAATACACTTATCTCAATTTGACCCCTATTTTTTTGAGGGGTAGTGTTAAAAATATACTGATTTTTAAAAACACACCCCTTGTCAGTTAAAATTTTATATATACTTTTGACCCGAGTTCATTAACAAATAATTAACAAACACAAAAAGAACATCAATTATGAAAAAATTAATTTTTACTTTATTATTAGCAAGTAGTTTAATAGTAAACGCACAAGAAGAAGAAAAAAAATTTACGTTAAGTGGTAGTATTGACACCTACTTTAGAGGTAACATCAGTGGAGGTAATTATGACACAGCTCCTGGAAGCTCTTTTGCAAACCAACCTGGTTTTGCTTTAGGTATGATTAATGTAATTGCTGGCTATGAAGGCGAAAAAGTTGGTTTTGTAGCAGATATGGTATATGGCCCAAGAGGTGTAGATGCCGTTTTCGGATCTCCAGTTGGAAGCTCACAAATTGTAAACCAATTATATGCATACTGGAATGTAAGCGAAAAAGTAACATTAACAATGGGTAACTTTAATACATTTTTAGGGTATGAAGTTATTTCTCCAACTGCAAACTTTAACTATAGTACATCGTACTTATTCTCTTATGGTCCATTTAGCCATACTGGTATTAAAGCAGATATTGCTTTAGGAGAAGATACTTCGTTAATGTTAGCGGTTATGAATCCTACTGACGCTACAGAGTTTAATCCTAATGGAAGCTACGCATTTGGAGCACAGTTAGGTTTTTATGGACAATATTTAAACGTATTAGTAGATCCAGCTTTCTTTGAAATAGATTATACAGGTGGTTTTGATGTATCTAATAGCTTTTTCTTAGGAATCAACGCTGCTTATTTAAGTGGTAGTGATGATGGCCCAGGTTTTTATGGAGCAGCATTATATCCACAAATCGCAACATCAGACTCTTTTAAAATCGGTTTAAGAACAGAATATTTTATAGAAGATGGTGATTTTGGAGCAATAGGAACTGGTGTAGCTGATTCTAGCGTATTTGCAACTACTCTAACAGGAAACTATAGCATAGGATCTTTAACAATTATTCCAGAATTAAGATTAGACTCTACTTCAGAAGCAGCTTTTGTTGGAGATAAAGCATTAAGCTCTTTTGCTCTAGCAGCAGTATACTCTTTCTAAGAAAAAACGATTACTAACTAAAATTATATACTATGAGTTTATTATTAACATTATTTCAAGATGCCCCAGCAACTGAAGCTGCTAAAGTTTTAGAGCAAGTAAATGGGGATATGGGAATGCTTTGGATGCTTATTGCAGGTATCTTAGTATTCTTAATGCAAGCAGGATTTACATTAGTAGAATCTGGTATGACAAGATCTAAAAACGCAGTTAACATAGCAATGAAAAACTTGCTAGACATTTGTGTGGGTTCAATTACTTTTTGGTTGGTTGGATACTCTTTAATGTACGGAGACACATCTAATGGGTGGTTCTTCTGGAGTGGATTATTTCAAGGAGAAGGAGCCGATTTATTCTTCCAAACAATGTTTGCTGCAACAACAGCAACAATTGTATCTGGAGCAATAGCAGGTAGAACAAAATATACAACTTATATTATATTTTCTTTAATTATGACCGCTATTATCTACCCAATCTCTGGAGGATGGGAATGGAATGGTGGTTGGTTAAATGACACTGAAGGAATTATGCCCGCAGAGTTTATTGATTTTGCAGGTTCTTCAATTGTACACTCTGTAGGTGGATGGGCTGCTTTAGTAGCTGCATTTATGGTAGGTCCTAGAATTGGAAAATATGTAGATGGTAAAGTATTTCCTATACCTGGTCACAACCAAATATTAGCAACATTAGGGGTATTTATCCTATGGTTTGGATGGTTTGGTTTTAATGGTGGATCTCAACTAGCTTGGGGTGGCGATGATGCAACTGGTGCCTCTACTGTAGTTTTAATTACAAACTTAGCTGCTGCTGCAGGTGGTTTAGGTGCTTTAATTACAACTTGGATCTGGTATGGTAAACCTAATTTAGGACAAACTTTAAACGGTTGTTTAGCTGGTTTGGTTAGTATAACTGCGGGCTGTGGTAACATGACTGCTGGTGGTGCTGTATTAGCTGGTTTAATTGGTGGTATCTTAGTAGTTTTCTCAATTGAGTTTATCGAAAAGAAATTAAAAATTGATGATGCTATTGGTGCAGCTTCAGTTCACGGTGTAGCAGGTGCTTGGGGTACTTTAGTAATTGGACTTTGGGGTGTAGATGGTGATAATGGTATTGGATTATTCAATGGTGGTGGTGCTGCTCAACTAGGCGCTCAAGCAATTGGCGTTTTAGCTTACGCAATTTGGGCTGTTGCTTTATCTTTCATCATATTAGCTATATTAAAAGCTACTATGGGACTACGTGTAACTAAAGAAGTAGAAATAGAAGGTTTAGATATTTCAGAACATGGGTCAATTGCTTACCCAGGAAAAAGAGTAAGAGAATTTGAAGATGACAAATAATTAAACATTTTAAATTTTTATTGAATATTTAAAAAACACACAGTTTAAACTGTGTGTTTTTTTTATTCCATAAAATTAATCTTCAATTTTTATAGAAAAAAAAATATATACCTTAAAAAAAATAAATAATGGAATTCACTCAAACTAAGGCACATATATTTTTTTTTATTTTGCGGTAAATTTAATAAAAATAATAATTTTTTATCATGAAAAAAATTGAAGCAATTATTCGAAAATCTAAATTTAAAACGGTAAAAGAAGCACTTCACGATGTAGATGTAAACTTTTTTTCTTATTGGGATGTTACTGGTCTTGGTAACGAAAAAGAAGCTCATGTATATAGAGGCGTAAGTTATAGTACTAGCGATATTCAAAGAAGATACCTATCTATAGTAGTAAATGACGATTTTGAGCAAATTACTATTGATGCCCTTTTAAAATCTGCAGCAACTGGAGATGTTGGCGATGGTAAAATATTTGTTTCAGATATCACTGAAGCTTATAGAATTAGAACTGGAGAAAAAGGTGGTGAAACTTTAAAGAAAAAATCAATATAACAAAGCAACATGGAATTACTTACAACAAACAACGTATGGATGATGATCTGTACAGCACTCGTTTTTTTTATGCATTTAGGATTTGCATTTTTAGAAATTGGTTTAACAAGACAAAAAAATACAATCAATATTTTATTTAAAAATATTTTTATTATAACTGTAGGTCTTTTATTATATGCCTTAGTTGGTTTTAACTTAATGTACCCAACTTGGGGAGCAAATGCATCTGGTTATTTAGGAGATTTTATTTTCGGAATTTCAGCTCCATTAAAAGATGGTGCCTTAGATTTATCCTATAATGAAGGATACACATATTGGACAAATTTCTTGTTTCAAGGAATGTTTGCAGCCACTGCAGCAACGATAGTTTCTGGTGCTGTAGCAGAAAGAATGAAAATTGTTCCCTTTATGATTTTTACACTAATCTATGTTGGCCTAGTATATCCAATAGCTGGTTCATGGAAATGGGGTGGCGGTTTTTTAGATCAATTAGATACTCCTTTTTATGATTTTGCAGGTTCTACTCTAGTACACTCTGTTGGTGGCTGGGCAGCAATAGTAGCGGTATGTCTTTTAGGATCAAGAATTGGTAAATTTAAAAACGGAAAACCTCAAGCAATTCCTGGTCACAACATCCCATTAGCAACTGCAGGTGTATTAATACTTTGGTTAGGATGGTTTGGTTTTAATGGTGGCTCTGTATTATCTGCAGACCCAACTTTAACATCTTTAACTTTAGTAACCACTTGTTTAGCAGCAGCAGCAGGTGGTGTTGTAGCAGCTTTAGTATCTACAATTATGTATAAAAATTTAGATTTAACAATGTTTTTAAATGGAATTTTAGGTGGATTAGTTGGTATCACTGCTGGTGCAGATCAAATGTCTCCAATGGATGCCATTTTAATTGGTACTATTGCAGGTGCTTTAATTGTATTTGCTGTAAATATTATTGATAAATTAAAATTAGATGACCCTGTTGGTGCAATAGCAGTCCATTTAATTTGTGGAATTTGGGGTACTTTAGCTGTTGGTATTTTTGGAAACCTAGCTGGTGTAGAACAATTTTTAAGTCAATTAATAGGCGTTGCTTCCTATGCTGTATTTTGTCTAATAACATCATTTCTTATTATTTTTACTTTAAAAAAGACAATAGGAATAAGAGTTAGTGAAAAAGAAGAGTTAGAAGGTTTAGATGTTCATGAACACGGTATGGATGCTTATCCAGATTTTCGCCTAAACGAGCATTAATAAATAAAAATTCATTTTATTTTAAACCTGCAAATAACAATATTTGCAGGTTTTTTATGTTTATTATCATTTTCTTAAAAAAACACGCTATAATTATTATAATTAAACTATTTATACGATTATTTTATTTTCATCATAAAAATTACATCAAATAAGTTCAAAAACTAAATTATATTCAACAAAATACATAGCTTTGTAGATATAATTGAATACGACATGGAGAAACAAGGCTTATATTTACCAGAATTTGAACACGAAAATTGCGGTGCAGGATTTATCTGTAATTTAAATGGAGACAAAACAAATCAAATTATACATGATGCTCTAGAAATTCTAGTAAAACTAGAACATAGAGGAGGTGTAAGTTCTGATGGAAAAACTGGTGATGGTGCTGGTTTACTAATAGACATACCTCACGAATATTTTAAAAGAGTCTGTGATTTTTCTATCCCAGAACAAAGAGAATACGCCGTTGCAATGGTGTTTTTACCTAAAGTAACAAATCAATATGATTTTTGTAAAAAAACACTTGAAAACGAAATAAAAAACCAAGGTCTTTCTATTTTAGGATGGAGAGAAGTTCCTGTAGATTCCTCTCAATTAGGTGCAATTGCATTGGCATCAGAACCAAATATAGAGCAACTTTTTATTGGTAAAAATGAAGAGATAGACGAAGCTACTTTTAAAGCAAAATTATATGCTGCTCGTAAAATAGCAGAACACGAGATTAGAAATTCTAAAATTTCTGAAAGTAACTACTTTTACGTTTCTAGTTTATCAATAACAACCATTATCTATAAAGGTATTATTATGCCAGAAGATATTGGTCCATACTATAAAGACCTTCAAGAAATAGATTTAGTTACACGTTTGGCATTAGTGCACCAACGTTTTTCTACCAATACAATGCCAACCTGGGAACTTGCACAACCATTTAGATTTATGTGTCAAAATGGAGAAATAAACACGTTACGTGGAAATGTAAGTAGAATGCGTGTTCGAGAAGAAATCATGAAAAGTGATGTTTTTGGTCCGCAAATAGAAAAATTATTCCCAATTATTTTACCAGGTAAATCTGATTCTGCATCCATGGATATGGTTGTAGAACTATTAACACACACAGGTCGTTCATTACCAGAAATTATGATGATGATGATTCCTGAAGCTTGGGAAAAACACAAAAACATGTCTGAAGAGCGTAAAGCTTTTTATGAATATAATGGGTGCATTATGGAGCCTTGGGATGGACCAGCGTCTGTACCTTTTACAGATGGTGATTATATAGGTGCTTTATTAGACAGAAACGGATTAAGACCTTCTAGATATACCGTTACCAAAAGTGGTAAATTAATCATGTCATCAGAAATTGGGGTTGTAGATATTGACCCAGAAGACGTAAAAAGACATGGTAGATTAGAACCAGGAAAAATGTTCTTGGTAGATATGAATGAAGGTAGAATCATAGAAGACGAAGAAATAAAAGCAAAAATTGTTTTAGAAAGACCTTACCAAAAATGGTTAGACAAAACACGTTTGCATTTAAAAGATGTGCCTTACACAGGCGATACTTGCCCAATAGAAACTATTGATATTAAAACACGCCAGCGTTTATTTAATTATACTTTTGAAGATATTCAAGAAGTAATTACGCCAATGGCACAAGTAGGTAAAGAGGCTTTAGGTTCTATGGGTATTGATACTCCATTAGCTGTTTTATCAGACAGACCTCAATTAATCTCTAACTACTTTAAACAATTATTTGCACAAGTTACAAACCCACCTTTAGATGGTATTCGCGAAGAAATTGTAACAGACATTAGCTTAAATTTAGGAAAAGACAGAAACATATTTAGCATTACAGAAAGACAATGTAGAAAGCTAAGAATTCAAAATCCTGTAATATCTAATCCAGATTTAGAAAAAATTAGAAGTATCGATATTGATGGTTTTAAAGCAGAAACTATCCAAATTTTATATCCAAAAAGTCAAGGTTTAAACGGATTAGAAGATGCTTTAGACAATATAATTCTACAAGTAGAAAAAGCTATTGAAAATAAAAGTAATATTATTATTCTTTCAGACAGAGGTGTTAATCAAGAATTTGCACCAATTCCTGCTCTTTTAGCATGTTCTTTTGTAAATCATCAATTAAATAGATTAAGAAAACGTTCTTATTTCGACATTATTATTGAATCTGCAGAACCACGTGAACCACATCATTTTGCAACTTTATTTGGTTATGGCGCAAGTGCCATCAATCCTTATATGGTTAATGAAATCATAAGAATGCAGGTAAAAGAAGGCTTTATTACTGATATGGACGAGCAAAAAGCGGTTGACAATTTCAACAAAGCTATTGGTAAAGGTCTTTTAAAAGTGATGAACAAAATAGGAATCTCAACATTACATTCTTACAGAGGTTCTCAAATTTTCGAAATTGTTGGTTTCAACTCTCAATTCGTAGAAAAATATTTTCCTTATACAGCATCAAGAATAGAAGGTATAGGTTTATATGAGATAGAAAAAGAAATAGCTAACAGATACAAACAAGCATATCCAGACAATCAAATTGATAAAAACTTAGGTTTAAATATTGGTGGAGACTACAGATGGAGAAGAAATGGCGAGCGCCATTTATTTAACCCTACAACCGTTTCTAAATTACAACAAGCAGTACGTTTAAGTGATCAAGCAAGCTATGATATTTATGCAAAAGCAATAAACGAGCAGGCAGAAGAGTTAATGACAATTCGTGGTTTGTTTCAATTTGATAACCTAGACCCTATTCCTTTAGAAGAAGTAGAACCCTGGACAGAAATTGTCAAACGTTTTAAAACGGGTGCTATGTCCTATGGATCAATTTCTAGAGAAGCACACGAAAATTTAGCCATTGCCATGAACAGAATTGGAGGAAAATCTAATTCAGGTGAAGGTGGTGAAGACAGAAAACGTTTTCAAAAAGATATCAATGGAGATAGTAGAAACTCTGCCATAAAGCAAGTTGCTTCTGGTAGATTTGGTGTTACCTCTCATTATTTAACAAATGCCAAAGAAATTCAAATTAAAATGGCACAAGGTGCAAAACCTGGTGAAGGTGGTCAATTACCTGGCTACAAAGTTTTACCTTGGATTGCAAATGCACGTAACTCAACACCTTTTGTAGGTCTAATATCTCCTCCTCCACACCACGATATTTATTCAATTGAAGATTTAGCTCAATTAATTTTCGATTTAAAAAATGCAAATCGCGAAGCAAGAATTAATGTAAAATTAGTTTCAGAAGTTGGTGTAGGTACAATTGCTGCTGGTGTATCCAAAGCAAAAGCAGATGTAGTGTTAATTTCTGGTTACGATGGTGGTACAGGAGCATCACCTCTTACATCGTTAAAACACGCTGGTTTACCTTGGGAGCTTGGTTTAGCAGAAGCACAACAAACACTCGTTTTAAATAATTTAAGAAGTAGAATTGTTGTAGAATGTGATGGACAATTAAAAACAGGTAGAGATGTTGCAATTGCAGCACTATTAGGGGCAGAAGAATTTGGTTTTGCAACCGCACCTTTAGTAGCTTCTGGTTGTATTATGATGCGTAAATGTCATTTAAATACCTGTCCTGTTGGTATTGCTACGCAAGATAAAGAGTTGCGCAAAAACTTTAAGGGTACTCCAGAACATGTTATTAATTTCTTCTACTATATTGCTGAAGAATTAAGAAAAATAATGGCACAGTTAGGTTTTAGAACACTTGCTGAAATGGTTGGTCAAACTCATAAAATAAACGCCAATAAAGCTATTAAACACTATAAAGCAAAAGGATTAGATTTATCAAGTATTTTACACAGACCTTCATCTTATAGAAAAATGACTGTAAACAATACAGAACAACAAGATCATAATCTAGAAGATGTATTAGACTTTACTATTTTAAAAGATTCACATAGAGCCTTGTATCGTAAAGAAAAAATGAATTTAAATTACCCAATTAAAAACACAAACAGAACTGTTGGTGCAATTGTGAGTAATGAAATTTCTAAAATTTATGGTCATTTAGGCTTACCAGAAGATACTTTAAATATTAATTTTACAGGTTCAGCTGGTCAAAGTTTTGGTGCTTTTGGTGCACATGGGTTAACATTTACCTTAGATGGTAACACAAATGATTATTTAGGAAAAGGATTATCAGGCGCAAAACTAATTATTAAAAAACCTGCAAAAGCAGACTTTTTAGCAGAAAACAATATTATTGTAGGTAATGTCTGTTTATTTGGTGCTGTAGATGGTCAAGCATATATAAACGGTATTGCTGGAGAACGTTTTGCAGTTCGTAATTCTGGTGCAACTACAGTTGTAGAAGGTGTTGGAGATCACTGTTGTGAATATATGACGGGTGGTAAAGTAATCGTATTAGGAAAAACAGGACGTAATTTTGCTGCTGGTATGAGTGGTGGAATTGCTTATGTATATGACCCTGAAAATAAATTCGTAAACGGCCTTTGTAATACAGAAACTATAGAATTCGAAGAAATTTTAGAAGAAGAAGCAGCTGAATTAAAAGCAATCATAGAAAAACACGTTTTATATACAGACAGTAAAAAAGGAACAGAATTAATCTCAAATTGGAAAAAAAGCATAAAAAACTTTGTAAAAGTTATGCCTACTGAATATAAACGAGCTTTAGAGCGTTTAAGAACAGAAGAACCAATGGTAGAAGAATTAACAACAACATAATGTCATGGGAAAAGTAACAGGATTTAAAGAATTTGATAGACAAGATGAAAAATATACATCTGTAAAAGATCGTGTAAAAAACTATAAAGAATTTACAGTTCCTCTTTCAGAAAAAGAGATAAAAACACAAGGTTCACGTTGTATGGATTGTGGTATACCTTTCTGTCACAGTGGATGTCCGTTAGGAAATCTAATTCCAGATTTTAATCACATGGTACATCAAGGTGAATGGAAAAAAGCTTCATGGATACTACATTCTACAAATAATTTCCCTGAGTTTACAGGTCGTTTGTGCCCTGCTCCATGTGAAAAATCATGTGTTTTAGGTATTATTGAAAATCCAGTTTCAATAGAAAATATAGAAAAAAATATTGTAGAAAGAGCTTTTAAAGAAGGATGGATAAAACCACAACCTCCGAAAAGTAGAACAGGAAAAACTATTGCTATTGTAGGTTCTGGACCTGCTGGTTTAGCTGCAGCACAGCAATTAAACAGAGCTGGTCACACAGTCACTGTTTTTGAAAGAGATGATGAAGTAGGTGGTTTATTACGATATGGAATTCCAAATTTCAAAATGGAAAAGGAAATAATAGATCGTAGAATTGCAATTTTAAAAGCAGAAGGCATCATTTTTAAAACCAATGTAAATGTTGGAGTAAATTATGAAGTGAAAGATTTAAAAGCCTTTGACAGTATTGTTTTATGTGGTGGAGCTACAGAAAGACGTAGTTTACCAACTCCAGGTATAGATGCAGATGGTGTGGTACAAGCAATGGATTTTTTAACACAACAAACAAAAGTATTATTTGGTAAAGAAGTAAAAGACCAGATAATGGCTACTGATAAAAATGTTATTGTAATCGGTGGTGGAGATACTGGTTCGGATTGTATTGGAACATCAAACAGACATGGAGCAAAATCTGTGGTTAATTTCGAAATTATGCCAAAACCCCCAGGAGAGCGATCTGCTTCAACTCCATGGCCTTTTTGGCCACTACAATTAAAAACTTCATCTTCTCATCAAGAAGGTGTAGAACGAAATTGGTTAATCAATACAAAAGAATTTGTTAAAGATAAAAACGGAAAATTAACAGCATTAAAAACTGTGAATGTAGAATGGAAAATGGTACCAGGTCAAAGACCTCAATTAATTGAAATAGAAGGTACAGAAAAAACCTGGCCTTGTGATTTAGCTCTTTTAGCTTTAGGTTTTACAGGTCCAGAAAATACATTAGCAGATAAATTAGGTATTCAAACAGATGCTCGTTCTAATTACAAAGCAGAATATGGAAAATACCAAACCAATATTCCAAATATTTTTACTGCAGGTGATATGCGTAGAGGACAATCGTTAATTGTTTGGGCAATTTCAGAAGGAAGAGAAGCTGCACGCCAAGTAGATTTATACTTAATGGGAAAATCTGAATTACCTTCTAAAGATATTACAGGAGATTTAGTTGCAATGTAGTACAAAACAAAATATATCTTGGAGGTTATTCCAAACTTAAAAAACTCATCAATAGAATTGATGAGTTTTTTTTTAAAATTATGTATGGATAATCATTGTAATGTGTCGAATTTATTTATAATTATACTAATGTATATAATAAAGCTACGATAACAAAAACTAAAGAGAAGATAAAAAAAAACCTCATATCGTATGATATGAGGTTTTGTAATTTCTGATAAGTCAGAAACTTAAAGAAAGGCAGCGACCTACTCTCCCACAAAAATGCAGTACCATCGGCGCTATTGGGCTTAACTTC